>Ga0157364_1008807_pt1 | contig 10455 bp, 6 predicted proteins | sample AttsexASBM2_FD_111476 | JGI IMG/M metagenome (GOLD analysis project Ga0157364, IMG submission 111476) | Fungus gardens microbial communities from leaf cutter ant in Ribeirão Preto, State of São Paulo, Brazil - Atta sexdens ASBM2 | ecosystem: Host-associated > Fungi > Mycelium > Unclassified ... | reverse complement strand
CGTTACAAAAGGACTGGACATTTATCGAGCCATTGGGTTATTTCCGTTTACCATCACCCAATGAATTTCTTACCAATAATTTCTCTATCATACCGATATCAGCAGAAACTTCGAAATATCCCGTAAAAATACACCAAGATTTGATATCGGAGATTTGGTATTGCTCGAAGTTTTATTGTCCAATATGTTATATAAATCTTCATATAATTCTTCCTCAAATGTTCTTAACATCACAAAGGTAAGTAATAACCTGGACATATAACAGTTATACATTATAGTAGTACTATCACGGTTGATATCTTGATCCTACATACATATACAATAATGTCTAACTTGTAATTATCACGTGTTATGATTTTTGACAAAATAATTTATTATTAAACAAAAAAACAAATTCATATTAATAACATTTCAGAGCTATTCTCCTGGATATGTACTGCACTGTATTAAAATATCTATTGAATGAAAAATTATATTCGGCTGTAACGGCTGGATTTAATTATACTATCAATGTCAGTAAGGAAGCTACAGGTATTATAATACAATTGAGCGGTTTTGACGAAAAATTGTCAGTAAGTATACGTTTAAAGCGTATTCGTTGATCGAGTTATACATATAATTTGGAACTACATAAATATTTTATTTATATTGCAGACCTTGTTGACAATTATTGCAGACAATATAGTGAATTTAAGAGACGTTGTTTCGGAGGACTTATTTGAAATTATTAAAACGCATCAGCTCAAGATATATTACAACAAATTTTTGAAACCTGAGGAATTTATCGAGTATTATTTATTGTCAAATATAATTGCAACAATTATAAAATTCTTAACTAGAAAAAACAATTAATGAAGAACATTAATTATAACAATTAATGTTATAAAATGAATTATATTTATTTCTTATGTCATTTCCAATTAATAACATATATCATATTATTTTCGTAGGAATGTGGAATTATGGATACTGAAGTACCACTACTATCCACACGTTCACAAGTATAATTACCTAAATAAATTAATTAATTTTAAAAACTTCCAAAACTATGCAAAGTTGTTCACCAATACTCTGTACTTCCAATGTCTTGTGCAAGGCAATGTAACGAAAGATTTTACGATCAAAATTATACAACAATTTATCAACAAAATTAATTGTGGTCCCTTGTATAATAAGCCACTACCTATTGGAATCATTAAAATACCCCAAGGTACATCTTACTGCAAGTTGAAAAATATTAATCGAACTAATATACACTCAGTAGTGAGAAATTATTATCAAGTCGATTTTGCTACGATTGAATTATCGGTGTTAATCCAACTGATGCTCGTAAGTATTTAACATTGTTTTATGTATTTAAATACATGAAATCTTCAATTTATATTTAATTTTAATAGTAAATGAAATGTGAATAACATTTCCGATTACCGATGATTGGTTTATTTGCACATCACATTCATCTGTTAAATGATCTTTTAGATGATAATAAAAGAACCATTAATGAATCTACGAACTCAAGAAAAGCTTAGTTATGTTTCGTGCAATCTTAGAGATATCAACGGAATGTTAGGATATTCTATTACTGTTTGCACTGTTCAAACAGATAAGTGCACAACCGAATTTGTTGATCTACTGATCGAGAGATTTCTGAATTCGTTCAAAATCATATTGGAACAGTTCTCAGAAAAAGAATTAGATGATATCAAAGAAGGGCTGAGAATTTTAAAGCAACATGATGCCGAGATTCTTAAAAACGAAGTTAACAGAAATTGGAGTGAGATCACAAAGCGGCAATTTATATTTGACAGATGTGAAAAGGAAGCGTTTGCACTAGAAAATCTAAATATCAATAAGCTAAGAGAATGGTTTGGAAGACTAAACGGAAATAATTTAAGAAAATTGAGCATACATGTGGTAGGAACTGATCTGAAGGAAATTGCTGTCAGTAAGCAGATATTTTTTCTGATTGAATTTTGATCATTGTTTAAATATTTCTATTTGTATTATGATATCTTTCTTGCCTTCCATTTCTTTCTTGTCACATTAAGTTGAAATTGCTAAGATTAAAAATTAAAATTTTTTAAATTAATTGTTGTAGATGCAGAGAATCATCAGAATAATGAGTACCCTCTTAATGAATTAATTGACAATTCACCGCACAAAACTGTTTATCATATTACTGACATAAATAAGTACAAAAATAATCGTTTCGTCTATCCATATAAAAACTGATGAGGAGATTAATCCTGTCATTCTTAAAGCATTTAATAAGATATTTAAATAATAATGGTACAATAATGATAAAATTGTGAATATTAATATTTCAAACTTCTTGTCATTTTAATTTATTATATCAATTATATTCAATTTTATAGATTTATTATATTATTCATTTTATTACATTTTACACTTTTATTAGCAAATTACTTAGTATGTTTTCTAATTTTTTCTATTTAATATTTGGATTTGTTGCAATAATTCACGTTTTTGTTTAATTTATTTACAAAAAGTGCATTACACATATACAATATGCGATATAAAATATATTATATTCTTTAATTTATTTACAATGATGCCGTTTGATTGCTATCATCGCCTATATTTTGTTATGAAATATTTCGATATATGTTATAATTTTTTTCCTGATATGGAAATTGCTTTCTTGTTTGTTCAATTAGCAATATCGTCCATTGGCTCATTTACTATAGAATTGCAATTACGTAAAATTAGAGAACTGTTACTATATTAAAGTACAATGTAGATTTGCAGCGCTGGAATTTTTATTTTTGATAATCCTATATCAATAAATTTACTAATATTTATTTTTTTAAATTGATTTTTTAAATTTAAGAGATTTGTTATTAGAAATGTTATTAAGTAAATTAATTTATAAATTTTAATTAACATAAAGGACTCTTAATGATAAAATATAATATGACAATAAAAAAAGACATGTAACAGTCGATCATAAAATCGTACAATATAACGAATTATTACATAAAATATATTAAGCTTTAAAATTCAAATATAAATGAAAATTATATATGAAATTATATATAAAAAAATTATATATAAAAATTATATATATTGATTTTACATGTTTCGACTTTCTTTCGATTGAGCCATCTTCAGATATTCGATTAAACGCTGTAGTATAATTAGTTAGAAACGCAATGATACATATAAACAAATAGTGAACAACCATTAGATAAGGCTAGAATGTTTTATCGAGAGAAATTGTTCGCAAATAGTTGTACGATTGTGGAAAATTTCTTGATGTTCTATAACCAAATTTAAAAAAAAATTAATTAGAGTACATTAATAAAATAAGCAAATCGTCTTTAATAAAAGACTCAACGTTAAGGTTTTATCATTGTGTATCGCATAACGTTAAGATGCTCGTCCATTATTTTTTTCATCAGTGAGATTATGTATAAATATTGTTAAAACAGAGTCATTAGAGAGTAAATTATGTCATAATAATATCGAATATAAATCTTGGTCAAAAAGTTAAAATTAAAATTGTATAATTGATACGACAGATAAACACTGACTAAGAGAAAAATAATGAAAAATAATCAAGATACAGCAAAGTCAAATTTTAGTTATGACGAGTATACGTGATTTGTGAAGGCCCTCTGTGTTGGTTTGAAGATTAAGACTCTCTGTGTTGATTTGAAGATTAAGACTATTTTTCTGTTTCTTAATGTTCAACATCTCTGAGATTAAACGTTTATTATAAACTTCTTCTTCATCTAGAATTTTTGTATTGTTCTAATCAAAGTCGTGTTCATGCTGCAATCTATGTTCTGTTATTACAGACAGAACGGGCAGACATGTTCTATTTAGTATGATTATGATGTTCTGTAATTCTTGTTTTTAAAATGTCTGCCCACCTATCTCACATATGATGCACATCACAATTGTTGCAATTTATCTTACAAATTACATTACTTTTGATTACGTGGGGGCAAGGGTCTTTTATATATTTTTGTAGTTTATTTGCACTATAAAATAAAACTTTGATCTCGTTTTTGTTAAATTGTTTAAATTTCTCTGTTAAAGTTGGAATGTACGATACAATGAATCTTGACGGAACAACATTTAAATTTCCATTATTTTTGGATTGATTTAGTCATTGTTTTTCTTAGGAGATTAATTCTGTTGTTGATTGTGTCAAAGATAAATTTTAGCGAATAGTCATTCTCTATTAGTATAAATTAATTATAAGTGTCAAATTTTTTGCATGACTCACAATTTGACAGTAAGAGTATTCTGTCAGTCAAACTGATGATTAAATTGTGCATCTTTTTTGGGAGACCAGATGGTTAGAGAAAAAGTTCAAGAATCTACCAAAAAACTAGATTTGTGATACCAATGAAAATTAATTTATCATGATACTTTAAAAACTTTAATGATTCATTTCTAATTTCCACGATAAATTGGAGATGAAGATGAAATGGAATTAAAACATTTAAGTATATAGTCAATTTTTGGATGGAACAACAGCACATAAATCGTCGACATATCTACATAAAATAATACTTGATCATTGATCATTGACATCAAAGCCATTCTCTTCACTCTTTGCAGCATCAGATCAGCAATGACAACGGAGAGCCTATGTGTGCTAAAATTCTGTTTATAAGTAGTATTTTTTACATTTAAAAATGAAAGAGAGGAGTTCGATAGAGCACATACAGTCAGTCACAGAAAGGTTATAATATTTTTCTTTTATGTTTCGGAATACAGTTTGCTGTCCGAGCTTCTCCGAACTTGGTTCTTATTTATGGATCTAATCATTTACGTTCAACCGCTCTATGAGCAATGCAAGTTCCGAAATCTAAAAAAAAAGTATTGCAACCTTTCTACGACTGGCTGTTCATCGCCAATTTAAAATAAAATATTCTCATTAGTAAAGCAGTGAAAAATTGTTAGACACCAACTAATGTGAATGGATGCTATCAAGATGTTAACTAACAGGATCCTCTCAAAATGAAATAATTAATAAAAAATTTCGAGGGTTGAGGAAGTATTGAACCTGCAAAATCCTATTGGATACGTTTATGTTACTAATGTAGATAATTACAAAAAAAGTTGCATTATATATGATTAGTGAGGAGATTAATCCTGTCATTCTTAAAGCGTTTAATAAGTAATACTTAAATAATAATACAATAATGATGAAATTATATGAATATTATCATTTCAAACTTCTTATTTTAATTTATGACATTAATTATATTCGATTTCATAATATTATTATATTGTCTATTTTATTACATTTTACACTTATTCCGTGTGGAAATTGAATCTATAGTTCTAATCTATAGGCTGACTAGTTATGCGTTAGTAAAGTTGCGTTATACATCATCACTATTTAGTTTTTCTAAGTAGTAACGAACTAGTAATGTAACACTCTTTTTTAGCGACTATGTTTAAAAAATCAGCTAATGACTAGATAAAAAAAGTTGTAAGTGATAACACATTAGAAAAAATTTTCTAAATACTATATAGCACTAGCGACTATCTTAGGGGCTCCGCACAATAAAAGGAACACAACAGAGAACAGAGAATAAGAACCTATCAACCTATCAGAAAGCGGAATGTGATGATGATAACGTATCTGAATCCGAAAAGTTACAGATTCGAACTTTACGTCGTAAATTATATCTCTTATAAGGTATAAGGTAGAAAAAATAAAAACATGTATTTATAATACAATTGGAATGTAAGTCAATTAAGTGTACTTAAAATTCGATCGTTAGATCCGATAATCTCAATCTGATATCAATTATGAAACTTTATCCCTATGGAAAGTGAAAAATAAAAAATTTCTTCATTAATTTCAATGGTAAAAATTTTCACTTTTCACTTTCCATCCTAGGGATAAAGTTTTATGATTGATATCTTGCAACTTGCCGGCTCACGTATAAAGGAGGAATATAGACATAATATCTCTAGACCAAGCATTCGAGGAGTGGGAGTAATCCACATTTTGAAAAGGACGCACTCATATTGATTCAGTGTATCGATTATGTAATTTTTTCTCTAGGATGAAAATGTGAAAAGTGAAAATTTTTTGTATGCACGTGTGTGTATATATACAGGCATAAATACATAAAATTTTTTTTTCACGTTTTTATTCTAGAGCAAAAGTTTCATGATCGATACCTTGAGTAAAGCTCTATATTATTAAAGTAGCGTATTTCTTTCATTTTGCCGACGGCCTATTGGCTATTTCACAGCCACCTTGGATCTAGTTGTTTGTCCAATAAGCGCTTAGTATTATTGGTACATATTGGTAAAGTAGATCCAATATGGCGGATTAATGCGCTACTTTAGTAATATAGAGCTTTAATAATATAGAGCTTTAGCTTCAGGTACGTTCTCTTTCGTTTCACGCATGAATAAAGTGTGAATAAAGTGTACCTCTGAGAGAGAACCTGAGCAGTGATGCGTGGGAATTATTCTCACATGAGAATGTTTGTGCGCATGCGTAAGCGAAGCTTACAGTTTCGTATTGGCTACTTTCACATCATATCGCATCACTGGGCCTGAAGGCTTGTGTCCACATTGCTAGAAATTGGTTCGAGTTCTCGAACATATTATTCATAACATATAATTCTCGTACAGAGTTTTCTTATCTCGGATGATTCTATAATGTCGATTTAACTCATTGATCAACTATTCTTGTTACAATCGGCAGTGGTAGTTTACAGCTTTATATTTATTAAGGTTCTTATTGTACTAGTTATTAGTGTTACAATTTTACTTTAAATAAATATTTATTTTTAATAAAAACGTAGTAAATTATTTATTTACATAAAAGCATTTGTGCAACGTATATTTCTTCATTTACAGAAAGCTGCAATAGAATATAAATTTCCAATAGAATATAAATTTCCATTGTTCTAGTGAATCATACATTAATAATCACCGCCCGATATGATCAAACTGGATCTCGATGTCTAATAATATTTATATATAAAATTGCATTTATCAGTTTATGCTAATGACATGATTGCGTTTATGTCCGAAAATAACGGCATGCAGTTTTAAAATGAACTGATAAATGCAAATTTTTATATAAATATCATTAAGCAGCAAGATCCAGTTTTGATCTTATCAAGCAGTGACTGAAATATAAATATTTACTTTTTTATTTTTTTAAATATATTTGATTATTATTGATTATTATTGATTATTATTATTATTATTATTTTGATTATTATTGATTATTATTATTATTATTATTATTATTATTATTATTATTTTGATTATTATTGGTTTTTTTATTATTAATTTTTTTTAGTAGCTTCTATAGTTAAAGGCTGTTTCTTGATATTGCTGACATATATTGCTTTCTCGATAATCATTCCCTCTTTCGGTTATGGTATTCAGCTGACTTTACAACATACAACGAAGGATGTTGTTCATATAACAGTGTTCTTGTAATGTCTTTATTATCCATTTCCTAAAAATTATCACATTTATGAATACATATACACACCCACATACATGCGTGCGCGCGCGCGCGCCCTTCCAATTAAACATAGTGCATTTTCCGTATAAAAAATTTATGAGCAAATATTAATTAACCTTTTTATTTAAAGGTATCAATGTTTTTTTATTTACAAAACATTCGTTAAATATTTTTACCGAACGAATAATTAATATTTCTATGTGATTTCCGTTCCAATATTCTGTCAATGCCAAAAATTAAATATATAACACGGAAAAATGGGATATGATGCAATTTTGCTTTGAGACGTTTAGATATCATTTTCACTAGATTTGTCTATATCGGTTCAATAATTTTCTTGGATCTCAAAGCTTGGATCGAGTTCTAGCATCGTGAATACAGACTTTCGAGATTTCTATATTATATTTTCATCCAAGTTATCTATGTCCACGAGATCTAATGACTTTGTTTTGGATCTCAGATCAATTTCTAGCATCGTGAACACAAACCCTGAGAGGAGATCAAAAGTACGAAGAAACTCGGCGAGCTAACTTAGCCAACAAAAATTCCAAGACGAAATATGTCCATCCCGGTTTGCGCTTGTGAGACATATTCATAGAATATATACGAGACTCTCTTCGCCGATTTGACTGTAAACTATTATACATTTCAGGTCCTTGTTTTCTCTTTCAATTCCTTCTCTCAGAGATTCGCATGCGCGAGAGAGAACGCGGACCAATATTGGAGAAAAGAAAGAGTGGAGCGGATCCAGCCATAGACTTATAAGACAGACGGAACATTCATACGAGAGAAGCTGAAGACTTAATAGAAAGAGAAAGAAATAATCGCAGATTAATTCTTTTCTTTTCTAGTGGTGAATTGATTGATCGCCGCGGCAAGCTGGGAAGTGGCCGAAAGCAACGAAGATAGACATAGAATCGTGGTCAAGCCCCTGATTGGCCCCCCACCGTCACTGTAAAAGAGAGAAACAACTATGTCTGGAGTAGAGTTGTCCTTCAATGTTATCTTCAACTTCTTTTGTATAAACTCTCCGCCTATTTTATAAGTCTATAGATTCAGCCGAAAGCCTTCGTTTGTTAGAGTAGGAATATGGCAGAAGCGTGATAGAACATACGGTGCTACACACTAGTATTATACCGCACTAGATTTATGTATATATACAAGGTGTCTAAAAATAATCGCTAAATATTTCATGGGTAGATAGAGCGTACTAAACTAAATCGAAAAGTCCTCTACCATTTTATAGGTCTCCCCAATAGTTAACGAGATATTAATCCTTAAAGATAGTCGAATACTACTGCGAAGTGTATACGCCTACCGATCGCTTGACGCACGGGCTGTGGGGATAGCCTGGCAAGCGCGCCATCCGAGCTATGGAGGCTTGCGGCGGTGTGCGCGGCGCTTGCCAGCCAATCCCCAACTCCCCAAGGCCCGCGTGCCAAGCGATCGGTAGGCATATACACTTCGCAGTAGTGAGTCCGGCGAGCGCGCGTATTCGGCTTCTTTAAGGATTAATATCTCATTAATTATTGGGGAAATTTACAAAATGATAGAGAATTTTTCGACTCAGTTTAGTTCGCTCTATCTACCCATGAAATATTTGACGATTATTTCCAGACACCTTGTATATGTACATGCACACATACACATTTGCGGAAGTTGAGCTATAAATGGCGGAATCAATCAGAGAAGAGAGATATTATCCGTTCCTAAAACTATTACTAAAATAGTGCTATTCTTTTATCTTGCTGACAGTCTTCCTATTGGCTATTTCACCGCCATCTTGGACCTAGTTGTCTGTAATTCAATCAAGCACTTATATTATTGATATATAGTTATTCCTACGTCCATGATATTGGTACATGATAAGGTTAGTAGATCCAATATGGCGAACTAATGCGCTATTTTAATAATATAGAGCTTTACTCCACTCTCCCTTGATTCTCTCTGGAAACTGACTATAGATATTATTAAAGACCGACTATAAATATTATTAAAGATATTATAATGACATCTTTACAGGAATTCGCGTTCTTGTGAATATTGAAGTAATTAAGTATTAAAAACTGATAATATTGCTAATTTTATGATTTATTAGACGTTTAGTAGACGCATTTAAAACTTAATAATACTCAATTTTTCTTTAAAATTGTGATTTCAGTGTTATCGTCAAAATTTAATTATCAACAGAGATGATAACTGCAAAGAAAAAATTGTAATTTTTCTGCAATATATAGGAATTATAGTTTTACAGTAGTTTTAAGTATGCACATTTATTTATGGAACATTTATGTAATAAAAAATCATGAATTTAATAATGTAGCCAAATATTTATGTTAATAAATTTATATCAATTTTCGATAATGTCAGTTTTTCAATTATCTTCGAGCTTGAGATTCTTTTTATACCGTCCAAAGTTTGTCCAGAATTGACGGTCTTTAATAATCTCATCGTGTTCTGGACCAACATGAATGCATCTTTTCTAAATGAGGGCTACCCCCACTCCTCAAATTTCTGACAATGTTCGGTCAAGAATTAATTCCGAACACTACAGAGCTGTAAATTGAGCTTTAAGGTTAGATTATAAAATGGAATTGTTAATTTTTATAAATAAATAAAAAATATCCTATTAATTGAAAATTTCTCTTTCGCTTTACTAGAAACTGATAATAGTCTTATATACTAAAAATAAATCGTTACACATGAATGTAGCAGACTCATATGCAAGTATGTTTTCTTAAAAGAAAATATTACATTGCAGAATAAATTTCTGCAATTTATAAGTTATATCACTTGATTTATATTCGTTAGAATCTTTAATATATTAATAATAGTTTGATTTTATTTCATTCTATATGTGCAACAGCTTTGATCTAAAATCTAAATGATTTAGATTTGAAGTTATAGTCTAAACAACCAAGGTCTACTTTCAATCATTTTTTTGTCATCGTATCTCTACAAATAGTCAT
>Ga0157364_1008804_pt1 | contig 10456 bp, 6 predicted proteins | sample AttsexASBM2_FD_111476 | JGI IMG/M metagenome (GOLD analysis project Ga0157364, IMG submission 111476) | Fungus gardens microbial communities from leaf cutter ant in Ribeirão Preto, State of São Paulo, Brazil - Atta sexdens ASBM2 | ecosystem: Host-associated > Fungi > Mycelium > Unclassified ... | reverse complement strand
TCTGTATTTGAAGCTATCATACAAACTTAAGATATAACTGCATTAGAGATGATTTGTTGTCCATGCCTGCTTAAAAATATGCTGAAGTATTCCAAGCTTATCTGGTACATATAGTTGTATTTTTATGGTATATTCTAATGGCACAAAATCTGGGAGGAAAATAAGAAGTAATCAAAATATCTATCAAAGTTGATCCTACTTGAAGTTGCATGTTGACTCTATCCAAGCTTGTAAATAATCATATACATGATTTGGAATTAAGAATAGTTCTGAGAGATATGTTGTAAAAAGATCTGGAGAATTATTACTTGTATAGTCATACAAATTTTGTACTCACTCCCTAAGTAAAACAATTCAGATTTCATTGTCAAAACAATAGAAAGTGGACTTAGTCTTTTTATTTTCTTTCTCATTTTTTATTTTTTGTCTTGATTTATTTTTCATTTTTCCATTTTTAAAACTCTAGGGTTAGGGTTAGAAGTGATCAATCACATTAGTCACATCTGATGGTGTGGTCACAACATTGATCATGGGACTTGAAAGAAAGTCATAGAAGGTTCTGGAACAAGATGATATTATACAACATAGACTCCACATGTTAGCCTTATGCTTTACACATGGTCATTTAGGGTAGGGTGCACAGTAGTTAGCATGGACCATCTGTAAAGGTATATAAGGTAGACTATTTTGTAAAGAGTTTCTTATCAAGTTCTCTTGTGTTTACTCTAATACAAGAGTTTGATCTTTCATCTTGCTCTAAAGGTTTAAGTTTATAACATTCATGAGTATTCAGTGCCAATATGTCCATTTTGTAATAGTAACATACATATTCCTACCTTGATAATTCCAATCTCAAGGAAATAATATGGTTATTTCAAATATAAACTGTAAAAATAGAGTATTTCAGGGTATGGTCAATTGTTCTTGTTTTCCTTGTATTCACCAAAACATTTTAGCATCACTTTCATTCCTATATACTCAATGCCAGAGACTATGAGTAGTTTGTATAAATTGCAGGATGTAGCAAAAGTAAGCTGAGGAAGAACATTAAGGCTTATTGCCAACTGAGAATAAAATACATCACAGAAGTGGTAATGTAATAATATACTATACTCAAACAAGAGTAGAACATACTAGAACAAATTAACAGTTACAATCTTACTCATCTTACAATGATCACTATTTTTGAGCACAAATCACTTGAATGACTGACACAAGATAATTACTTGGGCTTTGACTACATTATGATGATTTCTTAGGACTTGGTTAAAAACTCTGTTAACAATTGTATGAAGATTTATCTACCCATATATTTACTATATCCTGTATGCTAGTTGTTGTTGGAGATCAACAAGAGTTAATGTACAACTACTTGTACCTGATAGCCCTAATTATATCCTATATACACTTTCTCATGTATAGCTTAAGAAAACTTTCAAGATGCTATTTACTATTAGAACTATATTAAATAACTTGTTGGATGAGTCTAAGCATGTGGTAGTTGTTGTCTGGATGATTAGTGATATGAAAGAGTTCCTCCACTTTTCCAACCAACTCTTCTCAGTAGCCATTTATCAGAGTATTTGTACATGTCATCAAACTTTTCCTACAAAGAATACCTTCAATGTCTAAGTCATATACATCATATTCTCTTATAATAAGTTTGATAGTAGTAGATCACTGGCAAGAAATCTTTTTATAGTTGAATAATATACTTTGGTAGCTTAAATAAGCTCAGCCATTAATGTTGAGCCTATTTCCAGAGATACCTCAAATGTCTCCAACAAATATCAGTTTTGGTCTACAGTAGTATTAGATGTCTATTGTATATCTGATCAACAAGATAGGAAACTGCTTTCATGAGTTTATGATCATCTTCCTCAATCAACTTCATCTAAGATTATCTGTTATTCTGAATATGTAGATCAGTATTCTTCATTGTGGACAGCTTGAGACCATCTCATTTATGGCTTTCCATTTATAGAAATAATAGGCTAGTAGCCCAATATTATCCAAGCTTGCAAAGTCAAGTTTGAGTTATACTCATGTCAGTATCTCAATACTGAAACCTCTATTCAGAATGATAGGAGCTATACTACTGAAACTCCAAGCATCTCCTATATTATGTACTTGTATATAAGACTAGTAGTTACACTGTAGTTTTGGAGTCTGATAATCAATGAAGATAACTCTTATTGAACTTGATCTCCAGTATTCAACAGTAACATACCAATTAGTACTTACTTCTGTTATAAGACGAGTGTGTAGACAGACTTTGGCTAGGGTTAGGGTTAGGACAGATATAGACAGTAGTATTATTATTAGTCTACAATGGAAGAAGGGCACATGACCTGGAAGTCATGTGAGATGATATCATAGGCCTAGAGCAGTTTAGAAGGGTCTATAGGTCTAAAAGGGTCTATGAGGCTAGAAGAGCTTAAATGATGATGTCAGAGAGCATGTTCACCACATTGCTACCACATATAGGACACATGGACATTAGGGCAGGATGCACAGTCTTACACAGTCACTGTGGAGTAGACATGAGATAGATATGAGGCCTTTAGAGCAGAAATAGAAGCAGGACATTGTTGTAGCATGGACCATATGTAATTTATATAAATAGGATAGCAATGCAGCAAGGGCTTCTTGTCGAGTTCTCTTGTAATCCTTACTACTAGATAGCCAGTTAAGAGCTTTGCTGAAGTAAGCAAACTACAAGTGCTGTTATAGTGAGTGGTTGCTACAACAACTTCTATCTCAGACTCCTTCCTTTTATCTGAAGTTGTAACCATACAGTGGATAGATAGCACAGCACATAAGCTAAAGCCAAGGTCATTCTACAAAGTTCATATATCTCTAAGTCTACTTTGTAAACTTTTACTCCTGGTGTGAACTATACTTGACAGTATATAACAAAACTACAGATTGCCTTGATATGCTTATAAGCATTAGTATGATTGTCTTCTAATAGCTTGCATCACAAACAGTGTTATTCTTCCAATTTTACTAATCTTTGTTTCTCTTCAGACAACTATAGAGACAACAAAATATTAGCCAATAAGAAAAGACATAAAAAAAGTTGTATATCATTTCTATACAGTCTACAAAGAATAGCCAAAAGTATTCCAGGATGCTCTCAAATTTCCTAATAATCTCTGATAGCAGTCTCTAGCATTTGCACCAATTAGATATGTATTCACACAGAATGTCATAAAATAGCTCATCCTGAAACATTAGGCATTCACTAGGAAGGAAAGTCTCATCCAAAAATACATGAAGTAATTCTTGTAGCTTTGGAATTCTCTCATCTTGTCAGGTATGGTTCACACTGGAGTGGAAGTCTGCCAAATGGACTTAGAGTTGTGCAGATTTGTAGAACAACCTTGGCTTCAGCTTATGTACTGCACTGTCTGTCTGCTATGTGGTCATAATTTCAGAGGATAGAAAGAAGTTCAAGATGGGAGTGAGTGCTGATTTAGTATGTTGCTGTTGAATGCTGGAGATTGAGTTCAATAAGAATTATCTTTGTTGATTATCAGACTAGTGAATTACAGTATAACTACTAGTCTTATATACAAATAGAAAGTATAAGAGATGCTTGGAGTTTCAGTGGTAAAGCCCCTATTACCCTGAGTGGAGGTTTCAGTGTTGAGACACTGATAGGGGTAACTCCATTATGAAAGACTGAGTTGAATAGGAGTATCTCTGCCATGGAAGATGGAATACCTAGATGGTTGCAGCACTGTTAAAAGGCATGTTACAAGTAAGGTGGCTACTATGGAAGGCAGGCTTGTATAATTCAGAGATGATATCATCATGGGAATGTAATTTCTAGATAGGTGGACTTGCATATGACATATATACAAAGCTTTGAAAAGACACAGTACTTTGATGGTCAAAGTAGTGTAATAATGGTGATTTTCAAACCAGTATTTCTCTGATCTTATCTTGTTGAGCAAGAATTCCATGAAAGATGTATAATAGAAGAAAATACACATAGAACTAGGAAATAGTTCTTCCCAACCTCTCTTCTTGGATATAAATATGATAAAAGGGTAGAGCTTGAACAAGGTATGTTTCAAATTCTCTAAGGTGAGGCTTTGAAAATTAAATGGTTGTTAGGTATAGTTTACACTTGAAGGTAAAAGTCCACAGAGTTGGCTCGGGCATACACAGTGTCAGAATTGAGAATGATAGACTTGGTTTCTATTTTATTTTATTTTATTTTATTTTCTCTTATCTTGTAGAAAATAAGATGAAGAAGACAAAGTGTGGTCGGAAAAGTTGGATTTGCCAAGAGTCATTGCTTACATCAACATTCACCTTTCTTCACTATGGTTTTTGCTTTGCAATGACATTATCAATCACAGGGATATTAGCCTTATTTCCTTCTTCAACAATAACATTTGTCATTATATTATGAACATTTACTCTGACTCTTCTCATTTAGCCTTAAAGTATTTTAAGAATACTGAGGTTAACATTGACAATGTTCTACTTATGACAGGTGACTTTAATATTAGAGACAATTTATGGGATTCATCCTTTTCATTCCATTCTTCGATTAGTGATGATTTAATTATTATAGCTGATTCTTTCAACCTTGCTTTGTCAACTCCGACTAACTCTTGTCTGACTAGGTATTCTGACATGGCAGGAAAGTCCAATTCAGTAATTAACCTCATATTTCTTCGCTATGGGTCGTCCGAACTTGATTATCACTCTATTCATTCTGAAAACCATCTATCTTTTGACCATGCTCCCCTTTCCATCAATATCTCCATCCACAAAGAAGTCATCCACACTTCAATATTTTCAATTCTTCCAAAGAGAAACCAAGAAACCTCCTTTATTGAAGAAATCATTTCAGACTTCAAAAACTTGGACACGTCTGACATTGGCGACATGGAAAAATTGGAAAGGATAGTCAACCAATTTGGAGCGATCATTGATTGAGCTTGGACAAAAAACATCAAGAAATCAAGAATTTCCAAACATTCCAAGCAATAGTGGACAGATGAATATAGTCGTTCTCTTAACAACTATAGAACAACAAGAAGCCTTGAAAATTGGAAGAACTTCAAAAAGGTAGTCAAGACAGTAAAGAGATTATTCTTTGACACAAGAATCCAAGAAGTTGCTAACAAAAGTCATGGTCCCTGAGAACTAATGAATTGGATTAGGAGACACAAACTGCCAGCTGTCGAAGCCATCAAGTTTGATAGTCATCCATGCTTATCCCCAGAAAGCCTATGGGATACTCTCCATAGCATGTTCAACACTGCCCTCAACCACCAATTTGATCTCAACATCCTGAATAATATTGAGTATAAACCCTCTTCACAATGGTTTCCCTTTTCCAAAGAAGAATTCAAACAAGCGATCAGCAATTGCAACAACTCATCAGCGCCTGGACCTAACAAACTAACCTGGGGTCATTTGAAGTCCATCATCAACATTGCAAATTCGTGCTTCGAGTTAGGACATTGGCCAAACTATTTCAAGTATTCGTCTACAATTATTATATCCAAACCCAACAAGACATCATACAACCAACTGAAGGCATTTAGACCCATTGTCCTATTGAATACTCTAGGGAAGCTCATCAAAAAAGTCGTTGTAAAAAGACTTCAATTCACAGTTGCAAGCAACGATTTCATCCACCCAAGTCAATTAGGTAGCTTAAAATTCAAGTCCACCATAGATGCCAGTGTAGCGCTCACTCACATCGTTCAGTCAGGATGGGTCAAAGGCAAAATGACAAGCACTCTTGCATTTGACATATCACAATTCTTCCCTTCCCTCAATCACCAACTTCTAACTCTCATTCTTGAGAAGGTGGGTCTCAAGTCTAAAGTATCCTCCTTCTTCATGAACTACTTAGTCAAGAGGAAAACAAATTACATTTGGAATGACTTACACTCCCCTGATTTCAAGATCAATGTTGGAGTAGGCCAAGGGTCTGCTCTTTCTCCCATCTTATCAGCTTTATATCTCACTCCATTTTTATATATTCTTGAAAAACATCTTAAAAATCTGAAAATTCCTATTTCCATTCTTTTGTTCATAGATGATGGTCTTATCATTGCACAGAACAAATCCTTGGACATGTCTAACACACATCTTTTTTGTAGTTATAATGTACTTTCTAAACTTCTTGACAATTTTGGTCTCGTCATCAAGCATGCGAAAACTGAAATTTTCCATTTCAATAGATCGCATGGAATTTTCAATCCTCCACCTCTAGATCTATTGCCAATTGGAGGTCCCACTTTGCACTCTAAGGATACTTAGAAGTACCTGGGCTTCATCTTTGACAGAAAACTAACATTTCATCAACATATCGACTATTATTCGAACAAAGTGATTTCGACAGTCAAATGTATGAAGCTACTGGGAAATTCGTCTTGAGGAATAAACCCCATTCAAAAACGACAATTGTACAAATGCTGCATTCTTTCTATAGCTCTATACGGTTTTCAACTTTGGTTCTATAACAAAGCTCCTATGGCATACCATATGAAAATCTTAGACAAAATGCAAAGAAGAGCTGCTATCTGGATTTTAGAGGCTTTCAAAACCTCACCAACTGAAGGAATCAAAGCAATCGTTAGAATTATACCAATTAAATTCCATCTTCAAAAACTCACTAGAAGATCTCAAATTCGTCTCTTCAAGCTACCTTCTAACCACATCATCAGAGACTTAATGGACGATGCACCCAATTTGTTCAAAGAACCAAATCCTCACACAGTCCACTCACTTACAAGTCGACAAAAGAACATCGCCAAAGGCTATCTTATTAACTCATGCAATAAGGCCTATGGTATTTTCCCATCATTCTCTCCTCTCAACCAGGAATTTACTCCAGGTTTTCGTTTAATGGACAATTTTTCTGATCGCTTTTCTTTTAATCTAGTTAATAAAAAAGAAAAAGACAATTTTCATGTTCAAGAACTTGATGAAATGGTCCTTCAAATCTCTTCTTCCCCAACCATAGCCTTCGTCGCAACAGATGCTAGCATCAAGAACGACATTGCTATATCTATATCGCATTTACATGTAGCCAATCATTCTCTTGTCAAAACTGTCCATCATGCTGTATTCATAACAAGCACAGAAGCGGAATTGTTTGCTATTAGATGCAGCATCAATCAAGCCTGCATCAAAGAAAATGTGTCTAAAATCATCGTCATCACTGATTCCATCCATGCTGCAAAGAAAATATTTGACAGCAAATCACATCCATTCCAATCTCATACCATGGCCATTCTTAGCAAGCTGTGTTATTTCTTTAACAAAAATCACGAAAATTCCATTGAATTTTGGGAATGCCCTAGTCACCTTAAATGGAGATTTCACAAGGACATCGATAAAGATTCCAAGTCGTTCAATCCCACCCCCTCTTACCCTTGCAAAATATCTTGGGATTACTGCAAGAAATCTGATAGCGACAACATTATCAACCAATGGAAAATGACCTTTCAAGCATCAGATGAAAAAGGAAAGCATTTCCTGGACCTTTTAGATGACAACTTCAACACCATTGAACCTGCATACACTAAAGGAGGTCCTTGGCTTCAAGTCTTTGGCCATTTCAATTCGCTTTGTGCTTGAGCTACGAGAGCCATCACCAACCACACTCCTATTGGAGAATATCGGTTAAGATTCTTCTCCAACAAGGACTTTAAATGTTCTTGTGATGATTACCCTATCGAATCAAGGAGGCACATTCTCCATAAGTGCAAGAGATTTAATGGTTATTGGAATCCAAGAAGAGATTCTTTAAACCATTTCATTATGTTCTTGATCTTCAATCCTAATGCTTTCACATTTGCAGACAATTAATGTATTTCACCAAGTAGAACTTGGTTTTGTGTTTTCTCTTCTTCTTTTTCAATTAGTTTTTTTTTCTTTTTCTTTTCTCTTTCTTTCCTTTTTCCTTTTCTCTTTTCATTTTAGCTCCCTGTTAGTTTGCTTCTCATGTACATAGTTATGAAGTAGCTACCACAGTCTACCACCATGTGCTGTGTAATAAATTGTTGATTTTTAAAAAAAAAAAGAAGACAAAGTGTGACACTGTCACAGGTCACATGATATGGTCACAGAAGTCACACAATCACATGATACAGAGAAGAGTATAGAAGATTCTGGAACAAGATGAAGTCATACAGCATAACAATAGCATGTTGGCCTTATAGATGAAGCATGGCCTTTAGGGTAGGTTAGATTTAGCTTAGCACAGACCATTAGCAAAAGATATATAAGATAGACTAATCTGTAATAGGAACTCTATTGAGTTTTCTTGTATTACTCAATACAAGAGTGGTCTTTTGTCCTAGCACCTAGACTTAAGTCATAACACACAGAGTGTAGAAGCTTCATGCAATGAGCTTAGTGATGCAGACTTGTCAGAATGATCTTGGCCTCAACTTATATGTTGTGCCTCCTACAAGCCACATGGTTACAATTTTAGAGAATGGTCTTGTAAGGAGTTATAAGGAGAGGAGTAAAGTGTATTGCTATTGATACTAGAGATTTAGCATCAACTTTAGTCAATTATCAGGCTAGCTATTATAAAGGGGTCACCAGCCTTAAATACATAAAATAACAAGTAACTAAGACAGATCTCCAAGCAAGTGTTTCATTAGTGAAATACTATATAGGAGTTTAGATTTGGAGAGGAGAAAACTCCATGTAAAGTTTGAGTAAATTTGCAGAGTTTGAAGGAGATAATTAGGCAATGAACAAAGATAAATATGACTGTGGACTTTTGATGGAATTAAGTCCATTATAAAGTATCAAATTACTGACAGAGTTTTGGACACAAATAAGGCCAAATAATCATGGGGATTTGATATTGTATTGAAGTCAAACATGTCTCAGACATGTTTTAGAGTTTAGAATATGACAATAGTATATACAAGATAGTCTTAAATATAGTGTGGTTGATAAGAAGTAATTGTTGAATGATGGGGAGATACTTGGAGAAAATATAACTAATAATCATCTAATAGAATACATCAAGTTTGATAGTAAAGTAATACTTAACTTAGTGTTTGATTGTATTTACTGTAAATGAAATTCAAAGATGTAAACTAGCTGTTGTTAAAGGAGATTTTCTTAATCCATGATGAATCTGACTAGAATGGCTATATATATTCAAAGCCCTGCTACCATTACAATGAAGAAATCAAGGGTATTGTCAAGATCAAAGAAGGTGGACTTGATTTATTTTATTTTTATTTTTATTTTTTATTTTCTTTTGGATTTATTTTTCTATTTTTTATTTTTAGAACAACTAGGGTTAGGGTTGATTGGTCACACTGTCACATCAGTCACAAATGTGATAGCATAGTCATAAGACAGATCACGAGACTTGGGAGAACTTAGTAGAAGATTCAAAAATGAATAATGTCATACAACATGGATCATACATGTTGACCTTATATTCTACACATGGTGGTTTAGGGTAGGATGCACAGTAGTTAGCACGGACCACCTGTAGAACTATATAAGTAGACTAGTTTGTAAAAGAGTTCTCTATCGAGTTCTCTTGTGTTTCTCTAATACAAGAGTTGTTCTTATATCCAACCCTAAGGATTAAGATCATAACAGGTATCCTCCAAAAGCCATATAGTAGCACAAAGACAGAACTTGTCAAGAAAGTAGCACTTGATATTGCTATCATTACTCTCTGACATGGGCAGCTTGACTTTAGACAAAAGACCAGAGTTTAAGTATGGTAAGAATATATCATGAATATGGAATTCAGGTTAACTAAAAAATGCCTAGAGGAGAGGAGTCTTATCATTATGCTCAATCACTAACTTGGCCACAAACTCTATGATTTTGTGCTATACAGAAACTTTATTGGATTTATCTAGACTATTAATAATCACTATCTTGTTCTGCATACTCATACTTTGCTCCACAAATTCTAGGAACAGTTCAATGATAAGTTCACAAAACTAGGTATAAATCTCTTTAGTAAGCAGAGCAGGATTATGCTGAATCCTTGGGTTTAGTATTTTTCTATACTCATTGATTTTCATACTGAGCTAATGAGTGATAGTTGTAAAAAACTACAGATAATCATCAATATGGTAAGTGTGAGAGGAAAAGAAAAATGTGCCAAGCCTACATTGTGCTATAGTCTTCTTAGCATATGATTTTGCAATTGCTAATTTTTCTACTCTAGCTGAACTCTATATCTATAACAGACAATGTTTCTATGATTGGTTTATATAAGTAGTTCAGATAGTGATAGTGATATTGTCAATGTGCTACATTTAAGTCCCTTCAAGGCAACTAGACTTATATGACTTAGTTACTGCAGAGTTGTGAGTAGCATCAGCAATACTACTTTTATACAATATATTAATACCTATAAAGTTGAGATGTCAGACAATGTTGTCTGATAATCTTTTGAATCTTTTGTACTACTACAAGT
>Ga0157364_1008803_pt1 | contig 10457 bp, 9 predicted proteins | sample AttsexASBM2_FD_111476 | JGI IMG/M metagenome (GOLD analysis project Ga0157364, IMG submission 111476) | Fungus gardens microbial communities from leaf cutter ant in Ribeirão Preto, State of São Paulo, Brazil - Atta sexdens ASBM2 | ecosystem: Host-associated > Fungi > Mycelium > Unclassified ... | reverse complement strand
TTAATTCGATTAAATTTTCTTAGATCCAAATCTGACAAATATGTGAATAAGCTAAAGATGTATAAGATGTATGATTTTGGCGGATTTAAATTGAATAAAAAAATCTGTATTTATAGAAAAAATATATGTATTCAAGTTATGAAAGTATTATGAGAATAGGAATAATATGTAGAAAAGAATTGATTTCAAGAAAATTTCGAGTTTGAAACTGGTCGAATTTATGCGTGAACAAGCCGTGAAAATGTGAAAACCAGGCGGCGGATAAATAAACATGTGCGTCTGGAAACTGGAGCCGTTACGGTTCGAGCAAAAGAAGAAACAAATTCCGTTGGCGATTTCGAGTAAATGGTACGGTTAAGCACGAAGTCCAGGCCGTAAATCACCGTGAAATCAGAGCTTTATTTTGCCAAGTTTCTGCGGCCTTTCGTGAGCTTTCAGTTTTCGCAGAATAAATATTTCGATTTTGCAACGCTCGTTTTTTTCTCTAGAGCAACAAGTGTTAACAATCATAATCTGTTATTTAGAGTTAAAAATTCCTTTGAGAAGTGCAATTTAATCCTACTAATCGAAGAATTCAAAAAAGAAAGATAAAAAAATTGCAAAAGCATCGCAATCTATAAAATTCTTGAAGTGCAAAGTAGACCTGAAACTATTTTAAAGTGAATCTTATAAATTATTAAAAAAACAAAATTTAATAAAATTTAGTTTATATATATATATATATATATATGTATATATATATAAATCAAAATGTAATTAAAAATTGTAGCATATAAAATAGAAATATCATTTCTGCTTTGAACTGTTTAATTGAAATATATCTATGAGGAATACTAAAATCTTTACTATCTTCGCTGTAATCAATTCGCAGGGTGCTGATCGAGAACCGTACTTTATTCCCTTAAAGCTTAAAATAGAAAGATAAATTTGCCAATAATATATCTGCAAAACTAAAATTAAAAATATATTATAATTAATATATTTAATAATAACTCCATATAAATGATTCAAAAATAGAAAAAAAATTATATCACAAGTTTCGTGGGTTTTTATGTAAACTTTTTATATATTTAGAAAAAATTATAATTTTTTCAACAATTAAATTAATTTTAAAATTTAAAACTTTTGAATTTAAATAAATAATTTAATAAAAATCAAACAGAAAAACAAGTAATTGAAAAAAAATTGTAACAATTTGAATGGAACATCGATCTATTGAATTCATTATTTTGATAATGTGTTTTCAAAATATTTTTCAAAGAAAAATAATTTATCGAGATGGGATCTTGAAGAGATACTTACGGCCATCTCGTCCTCGATGCGAGAGACGTTGAGTAGAGGCTTGATCTTCTGCCACAACTTCCACCACGGCCAGGTGCGGAGTTGGAGGTATTTCCTCAAGTTCCTCTGGACAACTACAAGAGCCAAACGTTGTTCCTGGAGTTTCTTATAGTCTTTACGGGACAGGTAACCCCTGATGTAAGCTTGCATCCAGGACACGATCTTGCCAAGACGCTCATCGCGAAGCTCTTCCATCTGACCCAGGACTCCGGCACGGAAGAATACCTATTTTTTCCAGAAGCAAAGAGGAAATGAAACATTGAAAAAAATCGCTCTTATAACGAACTTAGTAAGATGCACCTCGATCACCACAATGTGATAATAAAATTTATATAGATTGATTCATAATTTTCAGCATTCAAATATAATTAATTTAAAGCGATCCAAAGAAAGATACGAATAAATTAGCTTTAAAAACTATAAGTTTTAGAATATAGCTATAAGTTTTATAATTAACAATTTATCTCTCAAAAAATATTTTAATTTTTATTCAATTTACAATATCACTAGAAAATAATCGTGGTACATCGCATCAACTTCTATAAACTGGCCTTCCATGCTGCTTTTAGCTTGGAAAGAGGATCGTTATTCAACGAGAGGAAGTAGACAGAAATTGCCTCACACTTCTTGAGGGATTACACCACGCTGAAAATTGATTTGGCAAAGGTATCCTTTGTTAGCGTAACTGATGATAGCTTGTCATTAATTTGCTCGAAGGCTGTAAACAGTTAATCGCCGAAGCCACGCGGTTGTTAAACTGACACTCTTCGACGTTTAATGGCCAACATTTTCGTATGACTGCTCAAAGATCATAAATATATAAATATATAAACAGTGTGTTGCACATATTGGAAAATGTATTACAGAATATTCCAAGACTCCAGATTCCCGGAAGTTTTGAATCTTAAAATCTATTCCTGCTTCGGTCTTTGAATTTATGCTTTCATCATTTAAACATGTATTTTTTAAATTTATCAAGATTGTTCGAAAATTTAAATATTCAATTTTCTTTTTTATATTTTGATGTTGGCGAATAAACCATCGATGCTGTAAAAACAACTCGAAAGTTCTTGAAACATTCACAGGATATTCAACATTTTATATATCCTGCGAACGTTTTGAAGGCCTTTCATGCTATCAGTGATAAATCTGCCTTTTTAAACTTTAGAGTAAATCTCTGAAGAGTGAAATCTCATTTTTAAAGATTAAAAATTGAGCCACTCTTTTTCAAGACTGGCTCAATTTTTTCATTCTTAAGAGTGAAGATTCCGCTCCAAAGAATTTAGAAAGTGCGATAGCATTTGCGCGTCGTGATACTATCACGACGTGGACCACAGTAGGTGTCCGATACCTTGGTGTGACCCATGCGGTATTGATCACTCTCCAGATTGATTGCGTCCAGGATGATCTGGGTGGCCTTTTGCGGCTCACAAGGCTCTTGCACGGCATTGGCGCACAGAATTTTGTATCTGCGTTCGTGGCCGACCGCGCCGTCAAGTTCGGTTTTGCGGTTCAGTGTGTTTGATGGTGATACATATTGGTATTTGACGATGTGTGTATCACAAAACAGACAGAAAAAAATCACCACGCCAGGTTAGAGGTTGTCGTATTATTACTTCTCGTTGCTGTAGAATCGAGAATACATCGGAGGGCGGGAGGGGAGAGATTCAAAGGGTAACAAGTATCTTTCGAGGATACTTTGATTGAGGAGATCCACTTTATGTCGATCTTGGACAAGGTAAGACGTTCGGTTAAAGCGCGAGATTTTCGAAGAATAACTTTGCTACTACTAAGACTTCATTAAATTTCTATAAGAAATCAATAGCTTAACAGAAAAAGAATTATAAATAGCATTGTAATCAACAATTTTTATTAAAAATTACAAAGATAATAGTGCTGTTAATTCTCTCGAATATTCGCGCTTAAAGACGTATTATCCTTATCTTTATTTTTACTTATGTCTACCGCCCAGTCACTAAGGGGCATCGACGTGTCAAGGTTCAATTACATCAATGATAATAAACGGACAAAGTCATTTGCGATCGACGATGTTCGAGTGAAACCAACTCGCTAAATCATTAACAATCTTAAACTAAAGAAATAGTTTTCATCAATCATCGAGCATCGTTGATCGCATTCAAAGCCGCACTGCGAGATCATTGTCGGCCAGGGCCAGATCGAAAGTTGCGTCAGGGAGGAAAGGGGGATAAAACGTGCCTTGGTGTGTCCAAGACGGTACATATCAGCGTCGAGACCGGTGGAATCCAAAATAGCCGCGGCCGCGTCCTTAGGCTCCTTTGCCTTGTCGACTGCCGCGGGCGCCAGGATCTTGTATCTAAAAGGGTATCGGGGTATACGGGACGGGGGCAAACGTGCAAATTAATTAACACAAGGATTCTAGATACGAATTTTCGTAGATTTATACTCCGTCGTGTCATCTCCCGAACGGTCCTCGTTCCTTCTTGATCACTAAATTACGATTTTTAAAACGAAAAATCGGGACTCATTTTATATAAGTATGTGTAACACTGTTTCGAGGACTGATCTTCTAATTTAATCGGGTATCTAAAAAAAGTCGGACAACAGATTTGGACATCTGGTTAGAGTTTTTAATTGTTTTCACGAGACGAATTCACGAGGCAGGCAAAATTAAATGGCATTCAAATATGTATGTTGCATTCAACGAGATCGAGGGATGACGTGCTGAATTTATAGGATTCCAGCGTGGATCGTCCTTAAGTCTCGCTAATTTATAAAAACGATTTTCAATTAATTAAGAATCCGTTTAATTATCATTCGTTTAATTATCATCAGTTCGTGAGCTCGTAATATTAATAATAAAAATACACAGATTCCATTTAGAAACTAACAAAATAAAAAATTTAATAGTTTATTTCGCATCAATACATAATATTTTATCACGCATCAAAAAATATTTACTTTCTGTCGCGATTTTCGAAATAAGAATCTTTGGACCATCCACGTAGAAAACTTTTTCTCTCAATTCTTTGAATATCGGATGTAAAAAGTGAAAACTAATCCACTAGTTTAGAAACAACGAGGTGGTGGAATTGTCAAACTTCATTTTTATCGAGGGTACGTCAACTAGCCTTAGTATGACCAATCCTATAGTTGTCCGGATCAAGAGCGATCTCTTCGAAGCACTTAGCCGCGGCGACCTTGGGATCGCTATGCGCTGCCATTTGGGCGGGCGCTAGGATCATGTAACTACACGATACACAACATAAATTCGATTACTATATTAAATTCGAAGATAATAATCCTTCTTGATGCTCCTGATTTCGCGTAAGAAACAGATTGGAAAGTTACGTCGTTTATCATAGAAATTTTAAATTATAAAAATATATATACAAGAGAAATATATATACAAAAAGAAAGGGGATAAGAAGATTATTTTTTCAAATTCTTTCCGAAAAATTATTCTAATTCCGTAGCATTTTGAAATCTATCATCAACTGATTCCCGTAATTATTACGAAACGAAGAAACTAATATAATTAAATAATCGCATTATAAAGTCATCGCTAATAAAAATATTAAATAATATAGTGATTAGGAAAATCCGCTATGTCGATTTTGTTTAAAGAGATGTAATAATAATTTGGTATAATAATAAAAAATTAATATAATACAATAAAAAACCTAATAATTCTAATAATTCTAATAAATTCAAAAAATATCAACATTGCAGATTTTTGTAAAATATATAAATTATTGTGAAGGATCGAGGAAATATAGATAATTTCTAAAAAAATAAAATTTTAGGTCATAGATACTTTTATCTTCCAAATATTAGAAAATCTTTAAAAAATCTAACGACATCAAAAACATATTATTATATTTATATATACATATAGAAAAAACTTAATTCCTCGAGCCATTGAACTTTTCGAATTTTCACAAAAATAATCAATCGCAGATAAAAAATAAGAAAGATTCTTACCGTAGCTTAAAATCAGGATACACCATTCTGTTGGGGAAACCTTTACGACAAATACGGATGCCTTCAAGTACACCGTTACAGGTGAGCTGATGCATAACCAAATGGGAATCAATCACACCCGGTTGCTTCAACTCGTTGGGGATGATGCAACGGACAAAGTGAGGCTGGGTGGCACGTAAAGTGGTCATCAAGTTGTTCAACTGTTCCTTATAAGAAGACGATACAGTGGAGAAGCCACCACCCTTCTTGCCACGTCCGCCCTTGCCACCGCCGCCGCCGCCAGCATCACCGGACTGACCGGGATGATCAGCGAAGATCTCCACCAGTAATTTGTTATTGGATTTCTTGAACTGATCGACCACCGTGTCGTTCAGCGGATCCTTATTCTTCTCTAGCCAACCAGTGATGTTGTATGGTACCTGAAGTCCAAAGAAATTTTCTATTCCATCTTTTTTTTATAAGACAAAAATTTATATCTTCAAACTTCCGTGACGATGAGTAAAATCGATAAATAAAATTATCGAAAAATCAGACTTGCTTCTTAAACTATGTAGAATTAATTTCTTACAAAAATATTAACTTTTTTTTAAAACAATATAACTGTTAATTTTCTTTATATGAAGTAATGTCTTAACGTTACATTTAAAAATATAATTAATCTTTTCTTTTAGCAAAAAATTAACTTTAACTTTTCTTAAAAATAAGATGGTGCATTTTTTTAAGTTAGATCATATTTTACATAAAGTAGAATAAAGAAAAATTCATACATTGCCAGCATAATGGCCGATGGCGAAGTGAGCCGCTTGCTGGCCAGGCTTGGGCGGCTTCGGCTTCAGATAGTTGGGACTTTTGCCGAGATGGTTGTTGTTCAGTTTCTCCTCGAAGGTCTTATCAGTGGCCTTGGGGAACATAGACTCTTCCTCAAGAATGGAGAGGATACCCATAGGCTATGTTACGAAAAAAAAAGAAACAAAGAAATCCATCAGAATCTGTTACATCTCGTTTCGCATTTTCCAAGAGTAGCGTTATACAAATGTCTTCTTGTTTCTCATCGTTAATTATATGTGAACATATTTCTTTAAATCGCGACTGATTCTTAGCGCAAAGTTCTACTAAAAGAAAAGAAATGGAGACGTTCTCATTATGCGTTCTCATTATGCGAAACGTTTGCGAAAGTGTCTACAAAATATTTTCGCGTGTAGCAAATTTCGTTAGTGCCTCAACTTTTACTGAAAACAGATGCTAAATACTCTCTCTCTCTCTTTGTTGATATACTTTGTTATCTACTTGCTCGATACTGTGACATTAATGTACCTTTACTTTTGCAATGGTTAATTAATTATATATTATACTGTCGAGCGTGTAATACATTAATAATTAATCTTGCAGATTACGTAAGAGGAAAACCCCAACGCTACTCTTAGTAATGTGCGTTATCTGTAATTCTACAGAATAGATTTATCAAATGCTTTGGCAATGATAATTGCACCTAATTTTCTTTTCAAGTAAAATAAAATAGTAATATTATTTATAATTCTTTCTCTCTCTTCAAGCATAAATTTAATACAAATACAAGAGTATTATATTTGATTCTCTCTTGCACTTTCATTGTAATATTGACTTCCGCAGATGAAAAAAAGAGGTCGAAAAAGAGACGGAAATCAAAATGTTTACTTTAACTTTGTTTAGTGTGATACCTACATCTCAATTGTTAGCAAATTATCTCTATTGTTTTAGGAATATATAATTTACTCACTGTAGAGGCTCACATAGACATTTTGTATTAAATTAATTTTCCCTGTATTGCAAAATTTTATATTTTGAAAGTGCAATCATCATTTCCGATATATCAATCTTTTCATTCATTATATTATATATAAACTACAATGATATACATGATCTTTTGGGTCTATCGCGCAAGTTTTCAATCATAAGTACTAAAATTCTATTCAAAAGAAAAATCATCATTTTATATGGGAAGACTATAATTGTAAATACCCTTTGCTCGAAAAAAGAGAATTTATTTGAACGTGAAAAATGCAGGAATTTGACTTGCACAATTTAATTAAAACACTTGTTAATTTTAAATTACTACTCAGCGTTAAATAAAATATTAAAGTGATGATATTAAAGTCTTTGAATATAAAGAATAATTTTGAAGTTAACGAAAGATCCACGAACGAAATTTACGCGCTAGACCCATGGCATGTAATGAAGACGATACGTAATTAATACATACATAGGCGAGAAAGTACAAAATGGCAGGAGACACACAATATTGGCAATACAGTTGCGAACTCAACAATGGGCAAGCTAAACTCAAGCGCGAATGAATGCATTACTGAATCACAGTCGAGTGATCCAGAATACTGAGTCCGTGTCCTGCGCGGACCCATCGCTTTACCTTCTCGATCAGATTGATCGTCGGTTCCAAATCCATGCCGAAATCGATGAAGGTCCACGCGATACCTTCACGCTCGTACTCTTCCTGTTCGAGCACGAACATGTGGTGATTGAAGTACTGCTGCAGCTTTTCGTTGGTGAAGTTGATGCAGAGCTGCTCGAAGCCGTTGTACTGCATTCGTTCATGCACCACGATGCACACAGGCACACAGCGAAGAGACAGAGAGAGAAAGAGGAGAGAGCGAGAGAAAAAGAAAGAGAGAAAACAGTGAAGAAAACGGGACGTGGTCGGCAGGACACCATTCATGTCCAGTCGATTGGTCCTTTGATCTTTCGATCGGAACTTCTCGCGACGTAATCGAAAGCGGCATTTATAATTCTTTGAATGAATTGATGAATTTAAAGAAAATAAAAATTCATTTCATTATTTTGACTTCAGATAATTAAACATCATAATATAAATTCCATCGCATAGATAAATTGCTTCACCTTTCGATTGACGTGGAGAGAGGCAAAAAAAAAAAAGATAATGCCGAGTAAAAGTGTGACGGTAGGAAATAGTGTTAGTGTTCGATCGAGCAGATAGACAAGACAGGAACACATTCAGCGTATATATTTCGAGCGTGTATATGTTATTCGGAGAAATTCCCGAGTCTTCTTGGCGATCGGGATCGCGATCTGTCGATCTGCCTCGGCCGGATGATACCTTCTCGATCAAATCGATAGTCTGCTGGAGATCCATGCCGAAGTCAATAAATGTCCATTCAATGCCCTCGCGCTTGTACTCCTCTTGCTCGAGGATGAACATGTGGTGGTTGAAGAACTGCTGCAACTTCTCGTTGGTGAAATTGATGCACAGCTGCTCGAAACTGTTGAACTGCTCGACCGAGTAGCGCAGCGGACGGGGGCCCATGCGAACGGGGGGTTTAAGCGAAGAACAGAGAAAAAAGAAACAGGGAGAAACAGCCGTCATTAATGCTGCCTGATGACACGAAAGGAGAACGCTCGACCGATGACTTCGACCCGTAACTTTCATCGTTCGATTCCGGGACGAAGGCGAAATGGGGTGGACCGGGGTCGAGAGGGTGTCAATAGGGTGCACTCTATGTGCCCTTGGGAATTTATTCTTGAACATGCGAGGAACTCGAAAAATTTTGGAAAACTAAAATATTTAAATTTCAATAACATGTAAATAATTAAATTTAGTCCCATGATGACATGATTTAAATAAAAGATGGCTATGCTCTCTCTCTCTTTTCAAGTTCATCGCATGGATTAAAGACACTCGCTTGTGCCGTTATATGGTAAATTAAAAATCGTATCATGATGAACACTAACAGTTCATTGTTGTGTTACATCAATATGTTGGTTTATCCAAATAGAATTTATTAAGTGGATAAACTTTCAATGTAAGTTTCTAAGTAGGGGATAGACATTCAATGTGGTTTTGTATACGTGGGGCAGGGACGAGGAATGTAATTATCAGATTATTTATTATTAATTATTAATTCATCATCTCTTTCCGAACGAGTTAATTTCTCATTAATTTTAGCCTTATATAATTATTAATATTTTATATAATTATTAATATTAATTATTTCATATCTGATTTTTATACTAAGGCTCGTTGATTAATGTCACGCTAAACGATGTATTTTTTAATCATCAAGTTCTAAAATTTTTAACCGAGTTAAATTTTTAAATGGGTTGACATTCAGTGCTCGTCGCAGGAGCTTTGCTGAAGTCTAATAATTTCACAATTTGTTCATCTTATAATTGATTTGATGTAATAAGTTTCAATAATAAGCTTCGTAATTTATCGATTTTTTTCTTTCTCTTTTTCACTTCACAGTTCGTCCCGGTCTTTTCAGGATTGCGAACCGGATCTAGTAGATCGTCAAAAAAAAGACAATGATGTTTTATTGTCGTTCAATCTGTTGAACGATTTTGGGGAAATTCTAAACGAACACGATATTAGTGCCGTTGAGGACATGACGGGACATCATAAGGGGCAAGAAAGAGAAAAAGTGGCTTAGGTACCCGTATTAAGTACCTTCGGTATCTTCGTGATTCTCGAAGATTCCAGAAAGATTGTGACAAACATAAGCATGAAAAACCGGTCAAACTTAACCGGAAAGCAACATTAACATTTCGTGGTTCTTGTGAAGTCTCAGAAATCTGTTCAAGCTGGTTCGATGTCTTGCTCGTTCGTTGTCCGTGGGATCGATCAATTCCCAGAGTGCCGGATCGATGTATTCAAACCTTGATTCGGGGTAAATAACAATACCTTCTCAATCAGCTCGATACAAGCTAGCAAGTCCATGCCGAAATCAATGAACACCCAATCGATGCCCTCTTTCTTGTACTCCTCTTGCTCGAGCACGAACATATGATGGTTGAAGAACTGCTGCAACTTCTCATTGGTGAAGTTGATGCAGAGCTGCTCAAAGCCGTTGAACTGCCATTTTGCGTTTGCAATGCGTAGGAAAGAGTGGAAGAGAAGACGGTACAGAGAGCAGAATGAGGAAGGGGAGAGAGACAAAAATCATTATCAGTGAGACAAATATTCCAACAGAATTAAATAAGTGTTTTTGTCATATGTGTGTTGAGTCCAACATTTTGAATTTTTAAAAATTCTGATGTTTAAAAAAACAGAATTTGTTACCTGAAAGATTGCTGAATTTAATTTTAATTTCCGCAAATTAGTTTTTTTTTTAATAAATCGAGTAACACTTCGTTTTTTACAATTT
>Ga0157364_1008802_pt1 | contig 10459 bp, 7 predicted proteins | sample AttsexASBM2_FD_111476 | JGI IMG/M metagenome (GOLD analysis project Ga0157364, IMG submission 111476) | Fungus gardens microbial communities from leaf cutter ant in Ribeirão Preto, State of São Paulo, Brazil - Atta sexdens ASBM2 | ecosystem: Host-associated > Fungi > Mycelium > Unclassified ... | reverse complement strand
TTACTCTGTGTGTGTGTGTGTGTGTGTGTGTGTGTGTGTGTGTGTGTGTGTGTGTGTGTGTGTGTGTGTGTGTGTGTGTGTGTGTACAATATAAATATGTATAAACATACATAAATATTTACATAAATAAATAATCATATATGAAATATGTACATTATCATACATTTCTCTTTTTTTTGTAAAATACTCTTTAGTGTAATAGAAATAATGAATAGTTATGTGAAAACATAAAAAATAATTAAAGGGATAATTTTAACATTGTTCGTTTAAAAAAAAACAAATTTGAAAAAATTAAACAAATTTCTTATACACAATTATGCATGATTTTACATATAATTATCTTGTATATAATGTTTTACATTTCTTTAAACTTGATTTTTAAAATAAATAGTATGAAAATTACTCTTTTCATTTTTTTATTTCTAACGTTTTTACATTACTATTATTATTTCTACACTAAAAAGTAATTTTACAAAAAAAAAGAAGGATGTAGGAACATATTTTATAAAATTATGTGTTTATGAATATTTATGTATGTTTATACATATTTATATATATTCATGAAAAATTTTTTATCGGGCTTAAGAAATAGCCCGGTTAATATAAAAAAATAATCAAACTTCAAATAACATCGATTTTAGCGAGGTTCCAAACGTTCAAATAGTTTGTTACTTCCCTCAAATTGTAGATCTGTTCATTCAGAACAAGATCCAGTTGGAATTTTCCCGAGACTTCAAAATTGCATTTAAATAGATTATAATACGTTTTTAAGAATAAAAAGAATTTTTTTGAATTCTAAAGTACAGTGAAACTTCCATAATTTCTATTTTGCGGGGCTGTTAAAGAGGTTCTCCCCATTTTTATATTAGGGGCGAAGCATTAAAAAAAATAGCATGTATTACATGTAGTGAGAACGTTTACTTAAATGCTGCCAATGCAACATAATCTATTTTAACATTTATGTATTACGATGTACATCATGTACATATATGAAAGGGAATGAATAAGTTATAGAGTACTTGAAGTTAGAGAAGTTCCATTGTATATCGCTTTGTGGTTTCGACATTCTCAAATCAAATGTTTCAATTTTACAATAAAAAACTCTTTATTAGAAAATAGAAATGAGTATATATAATACAAAAAAATATGATTAGATTTAATTAATTGAAATAAACTATAATACATATATCAAATAAGAAAAAAAATATGAATAGAATTTCAATGGAATCATAATTAGTGATCCAAATAATTCATAATATCAAAGATTTTGATAATAATACAAATAAATTTCCAGAGAACACATTTACGTATTAAGTCTTGCAAATTTTCACATTAAACCTTGTGAATTCCAACATTCGCTCTGTTTCATTCTTGTTTCTGAAAATTTTAATGGGTCAATAACTAATAATAAAGAACAATTTCAATGTTTACTTCAATGAGATATAACCGTCGTTTTTTTATCGTGTTCAAAACAGGACAGAAACAATACGCAAAGTTAAATATGAAAATTTGCAAGATTTAATATGTAAATATGTTCTTCGGAAATTTATTTGTATTATTATTAAAATTTTCGATAATATATTATGAATTATTTGGATCACCAATTATAATTTCATTAAAATTCCATCCTGTTTTTATCCTTATTTGATATATACAGTTTATTTTAATTAATTAATTCATTTTTTTGTATTATGTACTCATTTCATTATCTAATAAAGAGTTCTTTATTGTCAAATTGAGGCTTTTGATTTGAGAATGTCAAAAGCGATAAACTTGTAAAAAACTTGTTTCTTTTTTCTTTCAAAATGTTTTATAATCCATAATGTTTTATAATAAGTTAAATGCAATTTTTAAAGGCTCTTTAGGAGGTCGTGGAAAAATTCCTACTGGATCAGATCTTGTTCTGGGTGAACAGATCTACAATTTAAAGGGAATAACGATTCATTTGAACAGAATTAAAATGCTAAAATCAATCTTGAACTGGAAATTTATCCATTTCATTCATTTCAGTCATTTTTATCACAATCGGGCTGTATTTCTTAAGGCGTATATCGTAAAGCTAAATAAATTATTGCAGCGATCGAGTTCAGCGAAAAAAATCATACAAAAAATCAAAAAATCATACAGAATCACATTTAAAATTCGGATTAAGCTATTTTTCTATTAAATAAAATATATATTTAAGAAAAATCGAAACAATTTCAATGCTTACTTCGATTTAAAAGTCGTCCATTAGCCATTTTTAAATTTTAATACTTTTTGAAAAAGATTCAAGAGTGTGCTTTTGGCATGAAATAAAAAATTTTGAGCTGAGAGGTCGATTAAAAAAAAATTTTTTTTTCTTGTTAGTTTAATGTACAAGGTGAATCATTTTAAACGCTACACTAAAATATCTCGAAAAATATAATAGATACAGAAAAATGTTTCCGACAAAAGTTGCTTAGTTACTAGGGAGAAAGAAAATCATGACCTTAGCTGACCTTGATGTCCTTAGTCAGATCAAGGTCATATGGATTTTTTTTGACACATCTTATTTTTGATTCCAGAATTTAATAGCTAGTGTCGAGAGCTTTCAAAGCATTATAATAAAGTCATTTTTCATTAAGTACATTTCGAGTTATAAGGCTTGAAAATTACAGTACCGTCGCGATAGCATTACGCAAGATGTCCGATTGATGGCTGAAAACTGTTCATGAATATTGTTCAGGATCACGTCCTGGATAACATTTGTTATGATCAATGTCATTGGAGATTGTTTCCCCTCCTGGGATACATGATTATTTAGAAAGGATAAAATAAATATGTGTCAGTTATGTTGATGAGCAACAACGAGAGAGAAAGAAAGAGATCTCTTTATTTATCGATCGAATCGATATATTATGTCTGAGTGATACATCGTCATACACGGACGTGTGTTCTAAAAATGTTCTAAAAATGATCTTTATATTTTGATTTTAACAATTCTACTTTTAAGTTTTAATATGTTCAACAAAGCTTCAGTGCAATACTTCATGTTCCATGATGCTTAACAATGCATCTTTGTCAATTTGCGAGTGACCTAGGCATTATGGATATATGAGCTAATTATACTTGTATCATTCTTGCTGAGAAAAACTCCAAAGAGAATAGAAATGTTCAAAATAAAAAAAACATCAATCCAATATCTGAGTATTGATTGTTCATTCAATAATTGCCCCGTTTATCGCTGCTGACTCTCATTAGCCTACTATATTTATTTTTTTGTATTATTTAAAATTCAAGAGTCTTAATATAATTATTATTATTCGATATATTATCGTCATGTACAAAAGAAACATAGTGGTACTAATGTGATTCAAAGTAACAAAATGAGTTTCAGATAAATAATATATGTATATCTTATATTTAACACTCCTATTATTATATATTTTTATTTTTGCACTGAAAATTTATTTTTATGTAAAAATGGAAATAAGAGAAACAATCTTCAATGACCTTAATCTTAATGAATGTTATCCAGGAGATATATCCGTATATCGCCTCTTTTACCACTTCAGAAAGTGCCACATATTTGGCTTTCATGATCGAAAGAGCAATTGATTTTTGTTGTTTACATTTCTAGCTAATGGGGCCTTGAATTAATATGAGAACTAGGTATAAGAACATCGATTATCGATGCTTCCTCCCTAATAGGAATCGATATAAGTGTGAAGAGGTCTGCTAGATTTGATGTAAGTGATTCCCAAACTGGGCGTAGCGATTAAATATCTCAAGGCATGTTTCGCTGTTTTTTAATGAATTTTTCCAGAATTTGCATTGAAACGGATCAATGTATTTGCTGTAAATGTCAAATTAGCTCTTATGGTATTCGCTAAGTAAATCAAATTCCTAACAAGTTCTCGGCTCTTGCTTCATCTCATTTTTCTTTTCTTTTGATGTTGCCTCATTCTCATGAGATAATTATGCTGATTTCCATCAGAATAGAGATTTGCACGAGATTTGCCGGGTTTGCACAAGTCATATTAAATTTTTCGATAACTCTTTTATATATGAGAGATATGTATGTATTATTCCTATTCATTCGACACGCATTCCTAAAATTTCGGTCACTTTTAAGTTTTTCATTTTAAATTTTCCACATAATATGGTTTTTACCGATGAATATCTTCAAATTTTGTGATGCTATAAGCAGAGTGAAGCTCAATTGCGTACATTACGATCGGACACGACAATATTTCTCAATCGGACATGGACCTGATCGGACACAAATGCGATAGGACACGAACTCGATTGGACCCTCAGCGTTGCATTAGGACGCGGATCTGATTGCGCACTGACACGATTGCGCACGGACTCGATTGCGCACAAATCTGATTGTGCATCGACCCGATTGTACACGACCTGATTGCACACAAACTCAATCAGACGCAATAGCGATCAAAAAAATGGGGAAAATATTAATAGATGATGAAAAAACATAAATAAGTATTTGTATATCCACGCGAAGCGACTCTCATTCCTCTCTTCCCAGCAAAGGAGCGTATAATACTTCTAATTATACTGTTGATATAATTGTACTGTTGATATTAGAAAATACATCATGTAGACAGTGTATGGACTAATACTTATTAGCGGATGCGCCGCCTCGAACAAAGAAAAAATAATATCCTATCCGCTTGGGACCTAACCGCCTAAAAATTGTAGACAGTATCAGCTTGGAATATTTCTAATCCATGAACACAGTGCGAGAACAGTCTGTGTGCAATCGGATCGATGCGCAATCGGATCCGTGTGCAATTGGATTGTGCACAATCGAGTCGATACGCAATAGGATTGATGGACAATTGGGTCGATGCGCAATCGGGTCGACGCGTAATCGGATCTGTGCGCAATCGAATCTATGTGCAATCGAGTCCGTGTCCGATTGGGAAATACTGTCGTGTCCGATCGATAATGTGTAATCGGTACGCTCCTTATAAACAAGTCGTCTATACAATAACAATTACGACGTCATCGTGTATTTGTTATACGAATGAATATGGTTCAATTTCAGAGTAGCCCAATGTTGCTCAAGATGTATGTTCTGATGTCATTCCCTATCGGATTTAGCCATATAGGCGCAATTTACATACCTTTTTATTCTGTTCGGATACTTTAAACATGGGCAATTGCTCCATGTAGATTTCTGATGAAAAGTTTCCTTGAATGTAGTTTGTATTGGGAGTACAAATTAGTTCGGTCCGTTTTTGTGCATTTATTTCAAATCAAAATGAATGAACAGATCAATTAAAGTATTGTCCATCGCTGCCTTCTACTTTTTCCCATCTCTCAAGCAATTTTCGAATTCCATCTCGAAAAAATGTCGTCTTTGGAGGCGATCCAATTTTGGAGCCAATTTTCGATTTCTGCGAAAGAAATGAACCGGTGACTTGATGTATCCTTCGGAACAACCAGTAATCAGAAAGAGTATAAATGTCCGGAGAATACGGCGGGTGCGGTAAAACATTCCATTTGAGCATTTCCAAATATTTTTTTACGACTTTAGCGACATGAGGCCGAGCGTTGTCATGAAAAAGAATAACTTTATCATGTCTTTGCTCGTATTCCGGTCGTTTTTTTCGCAATACACGGTTCAAACGAATCAATTGTAGCCGATACCGATCGCCCGTAATGGAATTGCTAGGTTTCAACAGCTCATAGTAAACAAGATCCTTTTGGTCCCTCCAAATACAGAGTATGATCTTCGAACCATGGATGTTCGGCCGTGGTGTTGATGTTGAGATCGATGGCAACGATTGACCGGGCTTAGCGTAGTATTTTTTCTTCTTGGGATTGTCGTAGAATATCCACTTCTCATCTCCAGTCACAATCTGATGCAAAAAACTTTTTTTCTGTTGTCTTTGAATCAGTTGTTCGCAAGTGAAAAATCGCCTTTCAACGTTTTTCAGTTTCAGTTCATAAAGCACCCAATTTCCTTGTTTTTGAATCATTCTCATGGCTCTCAATCATACAGAAACGGCTTGTTGAGTTACCCCCAATGATTCTGCAAGTTTCTCTTGCGTTTGATCTTCTTCGAGTAATGCCTCTAATTCTTCGAATTTTTTTGGCTGTCCAGAGCGAGGCTTGTCTCTTCAACGCTGAAATCTCCATCCTTGAAACGTCGAAACCATTCCCTACATGATTTATCAGGAGCAGTGTCACCATAAACTTCGACAAGCATTCGATGGACTTTAGCCGCACTTTTCTTCCAATTAAAACAGAAAATCAAAATCTCCCGCAAATGCTGTTTGGTTAACACAAAATTCGACATTTCAAACACAGTAAAAATCAAGGTTTTTGTATGAAACTGAAAGCGATATAAGCTGAATATTATTAGCAGATGTTTAACCTCTCTGAAATTGCCAAAATCAGTTGTCGCTATGAACCATTCACAACAGCTGGAGCCATCTTTAGGGAAACGGACCGAACTAATTTGTACTCCCAAATGTCTATTTGATGAATATACATCTTCTCTTCGATATCCAGATCAAATAGAATACGTATAGTTTCCATCCTTGCGACAGGAACATAGTCTTCGTCAAAGTCTATTCCGTGGCGTTGTTTACTTCCGCGAACTACCACTCTTGCCTTATACTTCTCCACCGTTTTAACATTTTTTTGTGTGAAAGATCCATTTGCAATTTATTACTTTCTTACCTAGAAGTAATTCTGTGAGCTCTCAGATTCCGCACTTTTTTTTTTAGTGAATTATACTCAGTTCGCCTCTAGCCATTCATTTTTATAAACACTACATATAGCTTCTTTTATTGATAAAGGATCAATTTCCACCTCTGTGACATATGCGATGTGATACTTCCTTTTCGATCTTCCTCGCTGACCAGTACATATGATTTTCGGCCTACTAGGCCCTCTCGATAGATTTATCATTGGGTACAAGATATACTTCTTTTTCATTTTGACTTAATTCCTCCGACATATTATCGTGTAGCTCGATTACTCGTTTTCTATCACTTGAAGTTTCATAATCAATGCTGTCGGTTGAACTATTATTGTCCGTTCTCTGTATTCCATTATCACTTAGTCTCTCGTTTGCTGTCTCGACTTCCGTATCTATTGATTGAAGAGGTAATTTCACTTCTTGTGGTGATCTTTGAGTTACAAATCGAGGATTCTCAATAAAACAGACGTCATAATTTTTAATTGTATTGTACCTCTACGCCATAGTCGATAAGCCTTCGATTCTATACTATATTCAACAAACACGAAATTTTCTCTCTTGCGTCCCACTTTGATAATCCAGATTATCCTTTTTTCAAAGCAGTTATTTGAAAATCAAACGTCTTCTGAATTTCCCAAGCATCGTGATTAAATGAATTATGCGTTGTCGAATTGAATGATTCGCTCGCCTCTTTTGCCACAGTCGAATCAATTTTAGACTTTCATTTATTTTGTATCGTGTCGAAACAATTATTGTGATCGTGTTGCGCTTTCGAGTTAGCGTTTGGCTTCGCGTCGGTGTTATCCTCTCGAGTAACGGATATTACTTCGAGTACGGGTTCTTGCTTGCTGTCGAGAAATCTTGTGAATAATCAGTTATCGGTCACCATCTGAAGTGACCGCGGAGAGAAGTGAAAGCTCATATTGCAGAGTATAGTTGTCGTTAGAAGTAAGTCGTCGTTATCCTTTTGTGAGAATAGATTGTATCGAGCGGAGGAAGCGAGGCTCCGAAGATTACACATAAATGATTCGCCAAATATAATTGTTCTTTATTTCTTGATTATTTCGTGTGGGATTCTTATAGCTTATCCCTTCGACAATTTTCCCATTTTTGAAGATCCATCTCTGCCGTCGCGAATTAATTGCGAATGAAAATAGGAAGATTTTTGAAAGAGTAGCACGCTCTCTCGCCTGGCGCCCAACTTATTTAGTGAAAAGCTAAGAGAATTTGCCGAAAATTCCTCTAGTCTGAGATATTACGCTGTCGAATGAAAAAGGTACTTTTACGTAAGAGGAGAGCTAAGAGCACGCGACGAAATTGCCGTCGCTCACAAGCATGGTTACATAACATGATCTCAATCTAGACTAATTATAAATCTTACCATCTAGATATAAAAAAAATCCCACCACCATCCCCATCGTCTTATAATTGTAATATAAAAATGTCAACATGAATATTAAAACGATGGTGCCATCTATATTTTTCAAGGAATTGAAAAAAAAATAAAGCTATTATTGAAACAGATAATATACAATAGTTTTTTCGACAAGCACATAGCATTTTCTTTATTTTTTTTTTTAAATAAATTTGTACTGATATGGTGCAATTTGTAGTGTTAAACGTCTTCTTATAAACAATATAATACTTACAGTATAACAGAATATACATACTTTCTATAATATGTAACATGATTTCAACCTGGATTGGTTGTAAATATATGTTGATTAATATATATATATTTGGAAACGTTTTTCTCTAAAAATAATATATAAATACTTTACCATTATCAGGTTGCCGAGCGAGGACGATAAATGGTTGAGTTTCAGCAATCACTGCAGGAAGGGATGCATCCCATTCGAGATCTACATCGATCTGGAATGCACCCTGGAAAAGACTGAGAGAGACTTGAATATAGATACTAACATCACAACGTGTTTGTATCGTGTTTTAGTATCGGATATTACACGCATTGTTCATACAACAATTCGTTGTGCATGTACCGACGTCACGGTAATTTGCATCGCATAGTTCGCCGAGGTTTAGCACATAATGTAGAGTCTATATTTTCGACCAATGTACCTATGGCAGATTTATCGCGAGAAGATTAGCAAAAGCGCCATGCCGTATATCAAAAAACGATACACTGGGTATGCGATCATTGTTACTTGATAGAGTGATATAGAGGCCCCGCGTACTCAAATTGCAACTTAAATTATAAAGATTCATATTATCATTCCCATAGTTTTTCGTAATTTATCGGGGATAACATTGTTATCAAGGATATAGTTATCGCGTAAGGGACGTACAGAACTACTTCCCATAATTAAAGAAAAATACATTTCATTTACGAAACATGTCGATAGCATCAAAAATGATCAAAAGAAAATTTGTATAAAATTACGATTTATCGATTTATTTAAATTTCTTAGTTCATCAGTTTAGAAAAATTAGCGTCGTATTTCGATAAAGATAAATTAAAAATTACGCGATCAGAATTTCTTAATCTCAACTTAGAGGATTTTGATTTACTCACGCGTAAAGGTGTATTTCTGTACGAGTGTAGTAGAGTACGTTGACTGCGTTGAAAAATTGAAAAAGAAGCTGAGTTACCATCACGCGAATCGTTCGTTAACAGGCGACTGCATCCGAGAACAATTCCGTGCACGCCATGAACGTATAGCATCAGTTCACCATCCAAACATTCGGTAAATACAGTGATCTATATTTAAAAACAGATGTATTATTTGGCCGATATATTTGAGAATTTTCGGGATAGTTCACCAGTTATGGACTCGATCTCGCATATTATTATACTTTTACATGGGATGCAATATTGAAACATACTCGCATCGAATTCGAATTTCTTACCGACGTGGTTATTAACATAATTCTATTCATCGAACATGGTATACGTGGCAGTCTGAATCAATGTTCAAATAGGTATGCGCAGGCCAACAGCAAGTACATGCAATCGTCGAAATCATCGACGTACCTGATGTACTATGACCATTGCCATATGCCGATTTTCGATGGATCAACGATGTAGATTTGATGTTATGAATGTCGTGTTAGATTCATCGATGGGTTACTTTCTCGAGGTTGATTTGGAGTATCCACAACATGTCCATGATGCGCACTCCGATCTATCATTTTGTCTAACACGTGAGAAATCATCCGGCAAGCGAGAAGAGAAGCTTCTCGACATTGTATGATAAAAAGGGTTACGTCATACATTACCGCAATTTGCAGCAATGTACTCGCGGTTTCTGCATTACAAAGATCCATCGTATGGTATATATGTTTATACATATTCATTTATGAAGAATTTTTTATCGGGCTTCTCAATTAAAAGTATAATTCTGATTCAGTATGTGTTCTGTGATGACTGTATGTCTTGAAAGATTACAATTAATATTGCTTTTATGTTCTTTTAAGCGAATTTTTAGCTATCTCTTTGTCTATCCAATGTACGAGGCTTCACATTTGTTACTTAGTTTTATAGACTATATTTTGAGAGGAAAATTTGTCGAGTTTATCCTTATGTTTAACAAAGGGATTCAATCTATTCAAACATCTAAATCCAATTATAAAGACAAACTTTGAATGAAGTGATCACTTGAAACATTCGGTATGTAAGGTAATATAACAAATTTTTTATGGGTGTGTGTGTGTGTGTGTGTGTGCGTGTGTGTGCGTGCGTGCGTGCGTGCGTGTGTGTGTGTGTGTGTGTGTGTGTGTGTGTGTGTGTGTGTGTGTGTGTGT
>Ga0157364_1008801_pt1 | contig 10459 bp, 4 predicted proteins | sample AttsexASBM2_FD_111476 | JGI IMG/M metagenome (GOLD analysis project Ga0157364, IMG submission 111476) | Fungus gardens microbial communities from leaf cutter ant in Ribeirão Preto, State of São Paulo, Brazil - Atta sexdens ASBM2 | ecosystem: Host-associated > Fungi > Mycelium > Unclassified ... | reverse complement strand
TTAACAGGTACTGGAATAAACATATCTAAGTTAGATACTGGAGTTATAACTACATATTCTCTATATATTGTTATTTCTTTATTAGGTTTAATTTATTTAACATTTAGTTCATCTTTATTAGAAACACAATACTTAGATTCAAAAATAGTTATTATAATGTTATTCGCATTATTAGTTACATTAAATTACAATAATCTTGATGATGCTAATAAAATTAACCCCCACTCTTGTAAAACATTCTATTTTCCGATTTAAAAAACAAAAGAATGTGAATTTTTAGATGACATACCTGTATCCTTTGAAAACCCAAATTAATTAGGTATATTTAATACAGGTTATCCTATTTATATCTTAGATTATGATTATATGATTAAAAATAATAATAATAAAAAGTATTAAGCAGCTCAAATTGGAACAAGTTTGTGGTTTTATGAAACTAGGCTGGTAATATTGAGAATACTTGGGAGGACTGTTTTATTTAATGCTAACGGATGTATATTGAATATATGTTCTACAGTAAACCCTTTAATACGAATTAATTTTTATATTAATGATTGCTTCAAAGGGTTAGATTTTGTGAATAGTGTACCTGCTAAAACTTTAAATCTTAATCAAGAAAAATTGTTAAAGAGAAAAAACAAATTAAGTAAAGAATTAGCATTAGGAGGATAAAATTTTAATTACTTGTTAATTTACGGCTTATTAGTAAACATAATATTAGTTTAGATACTAGATCATATTTAATATTAAAAAGTTTTATTTTGTTTTACATAAGAACATTAGAACAACCCTTGAAAAGATTTTATAATCCAGAGATAAATGATAGTAGAATGGTTTATTAAAAAAATATTTTTACTAGCGTAGACATTAAAGAGTATAAAAACGATATACAAAACTTAATAGAAACTTATATGCAAGATGGCTATTAAACCTTTAATAATAAAAAGAAGATTGTAAAAAACTAGGGATTACAATAAGTAAATTAGCTTATAATAGGCCTTTAAAGGAAAGCTCCTGTAGCTAAAAATTTTTTACTTATTATCTCTAAATTGAGAGAAATAAACTTAACTCCCAGAACTCGTATTAGTGAATTAGTAATGATATTACAGGAATAGATTACATTAAATTAGAATCTGGTCATATCTATTAAATATTACAAGATAAAAAAACTATTTTAGTTAAATATAAAACATGCAAAGAATTCAAACAAATTTATATACATATCTAGCTATAAACAAAATTAAAGTAATAAAGAAATTTTAATAAGTATTCCTGTTTCTATTTTAATAGATGAATTACAAGGAACACCTGATATTCTAATATTAGTAGAGAGCTTAGCAATAAAAGGTATTATAAATGTTTAATTAGTAAGTGCTCTGGATGTTACTGATAAATTATTAAAACAACAAATTGTTTAAAAAGATAAAGTCTTTCATTTTCATATGACCTGTCATAAAATTATAAAGTAAAAACTCACGATAATATAAAAAGTGACTTATTAGATTTTAAATTATATAGTTAATGTTAAACAAGTAGTGGAAGGTAAGGTAATTAATTTGAGTATTTTGAATGTTGACTATCTTAGTGGAATTTAAACCTAACTCAGACTAACTTAAAAATTTTACGAAATAAAATAAGTTTAATTATCCTCACTAAATAATATTGAATATCGTCGACCCTTATCTAGGGATTTTCTGCAAGTCCTAACCTAAAAATAAAGTATTTCGACAAAAAAAGCTTTGAATTAAGAAAAAGACTTAGTTTTATCTATTTTTTAAGGAAACTATGGATACAAAATGGGAGCCTGCGGGGTTTTTTATAAGATTAATAGCACCGGGTGCCATACAAAAAAGAAAGTTTTATAATTAATAGCAGAATATTAATTGCCTAATTAGACGTTTTAGACTAAATAAATATTATAAATATTAGTATTATATTGAATACCTAATTTGACTTATAGCTTTACTTAGCTTAACTTACTTATCCTATATAGAATTCTATAAATAAACATAAAATTATGAGCATAAATAATACCTGACTTAGATATTTATCTGATTGGCCTACTTTGATAAATTCAAGAGCAGAAAATAAAGACTAATTAAAATATTATGAGCAAATCTTCAAATTAATTTCAATATGACTAAAAAATTTTTATTTTAGAATTATTAGCTTTTGGTTGTATAATTTATACTATTTTAGTAAGAACTAGTAAAAATCCAGTGGTTGCTGTAATTTATTTAATATCTGTATTTATAAATGCTGCTTGTTATTTATTAATGTTAGGAATAGAATTTATAGGTTTAAGTTATCTATTATTATATGTAGGAGCTATAACAATTTTATTTGTTATAATGTATATAAATATTAAACTTACTGATATTTTAGAAGCTGCTACTCATTTTACTAAATTATTACTTAACTATAAGTATAGCGATTTTGTTTAATTTATTAATTATAAAGTATATTACCTACTTCTATTTTAAATTTAGGACTTATTAAGGTTATTTTTTTATATTTACTATTTTATCCCAATAAAACCATTTAAATTTTATATTTTACAATTTATTAATACTAAAGCTATCTCTAAGAATAATACGAAAATTGACGTAATTTCCAAGCTTTTTTAAAATTAGATAAAAAGAAATAAGTAAATCAGAATTGGCTTTAAATAATAAACATGAACTTGTCGAACATAATAATTGAAATATTTTTATTAATATAGATAATTTTCAAAGATTTACAAAAGGACTTGAAACTGATTATATTACAGATTCTACGAAAATTATGGAATTAGAATTATTAAATAATAATGCAAGTTCAATAGCAACACAATGCTTATCCAAATAAAAATCATACCTATATTTTTTATATAATATAAGATAGAAATATAAGTCAATTTATTACAGATTTTTTGTGTATAAATGATTATACCAATTTAACTTCAACTTCAACTTCCTTACAAACATCACAGTTCTATACTTTAACTGACATAATAGATGGATTAATAAGTAAAGAAATTCAATTATCTTATTTAGCTCAAGAATTATATACTCAAGGATTATCATGGTTAATTAAAAGTGCTTCATTACTATTACTTACTTTATTATGTTCAACTATAATCAAAAAAACCTAAACAGATTGATTAATTAAATATTTTCATTTTATTTGTCTTTCTCTTTGTCTTTTTTCTTGATAAATTTTACTATAGGTCATATTAAGACTTTTACTTCTTACTTTATTTTTTGATAGTTAACTTTATAAGGAGATCTATTTATGACCTTGTTAAAAGATATTTTATAAAAAGAAAAGTATAATATTTAAGTAATCTATTTAGTTTAATTGCCAATTTATACCATAGTTTTAAATAAGTATACTAAGTGTAAAGTGATCAGTACCTTGAACAAAGTTTTTTGTTTAATTTGATTGAGTTAGCTAGTAGTACGACTTAGCTATAAAAACGATTTAAGTACTTATTAGAAATGTGATATATTTATATCGACTTCGCCTTATACCCTTAGTTTGTGTAATTTTATAAGGCAATCTTAGATGTCTCCTGTAATAACCCCTTCTAAAATAACTATAATAAATATATCAAACTTTTTAAAAATCTTTATCTAACCTCTTTATAAATCAACTTATTGTTTAATCTTGGAATAGGTTTTACCTTCACTATTTAAATAATAGGATTAATAATAACTATAGATTAATTTAGGAAAGTAAAAAAGGGTAAATAAAATATTAACTAAAAAGTAGTTAAAGATTAAAAAAGTGATAAGAAGTGAAAAGGTTATTATAAATATAAATATATAAATAATATATAAGTTATCAAGTATTAAGATATGGAAGAATATAATTCTATAAAGAGTATAATAGTGGAATAAATAAGATATTTTGTATTAATTGGAAATATTATAAAGGTATTAAAAATCTTTTACATAGTATAAATAAATTAATATCTTTGTTGGATGGATTAATATCAAGGTAAATTAATAAAAAGGTTTTAAAGATAATTTAATCTAAGTTATTAGGATGGTCTAATTCTACAAAATGTATAAATTATATAAATAAAATATCCCTAAAATATTATAATAATAAAAACTTGGTATAGTAACTCCAAACCACCTTAAATTAAATCCCTTTCAAATAGGTTTTATTAAAAATAGAACATAATGCATTTCTTTGTAAATTTACATCAATAAATAACTAAAAGTTATAAATAACTTACTTCCTTTGCTATAACTATTTATATAAAAATTCTTTCCCGGTAAAAATAGGCATATATTTTATATTAGTTTTTCCCCCAATTTTATTAAAAATAATTAAAGTATGGCATAATTTAAATTATGTGCACTCTATGAAATGTTTAAAATAATTATCTATTTAGGTATAGCTTTAAAGCTAAAAGACATGTTTAGGAATAATTAATGAGATCACCAAGTTATATAAAATCCAAACTAAATTAGTAAAACTAATACAAACTATGGCATAAGTTGTGTAAATTTTATTACTCATGATACAATAAAAACTATAACTCATTCAATTAATAAACTATTTATCTAATTTTAATAAAAATGTTAACAATGAGCAAAGTATAAAGTTATATAGTAGTGTTTGCTGTAACTCATACATATAATAAAAAGCTTTTAAAGTTCATCATAAAATAGTTTGGCTAAGTTCTCTTTGCATAATTTAAACCTCTATAAAGTATAAAAAACTATACAATTAAAAATTAAAAATTAATAAAAGTTAAAATAATAAAAACTAATAAACTATTGAATAGTACATATCTTTAACTAAGTACATCCTCAAATTAGAAAATCATAATCTCTATATAAAAATAGTCAACTAGCATCATATTAATTAAAAATTAATAACAAACTTAGAAAATAGCTTAAAGTAAAAATTAACATTTAAATATAAGGGATAGAAAATTTTATAAAAAACTAAAAAGTCAATAATAAATACTTATGCATCCATTCTTAAATCTTTAATCAGTTAGTATGGGATTACTCTATAAATTTTAAATAAGTATGATAAGGGTAATCTAAAATTTAATTGCATCTCATATAAAAATCCCTAACAATACTTAAACTCACTATCTCTTTAATAAAAGTCATGTCGTGGTATAGTTAACTCCAAAGATAAACAGATTAATTAAATTTAAGTAAGCCATTTGAAAAATCTCTTAATAAACATGTAAAATAATTAGTAGTTAGTTATAATTAATATCAACTCCTAAAAAATATCTAAAAAGTAAAAAGTAAATAATCTGCTAAGCTATGTTTATAATCTTTAGATAATGTTAAAAACAAAATTATATAATATTAAAAATCTTATAATTCCTATACTTTCAATCTTATTAAAAATAAACATTTATAAAACACTAAAAAACCTAATGTAATAAAATATTGATAATCTAGGGACTAAAAAATCATAAAATGATTAAAAAAAATGAGAAATGAAATCTCCTAAAAAACCTATAAAATTTTAAAATTGGGTATATATTACGTGAGTCATATTTAATTATCTATTAATTTACTTTATTTTATATCTGTTTTGATGCTGAGGATGAATTATTTAGTTTATTAATTAGATCTGGTGATTTACTTACTTTATATGGGTTTCTAAGATTTGCTTATTTACTAAAGTTTAATTGGATACTATCAATCAATGAATTGTAGCTCTTCGGTAACCTCATTTAAATATCTGGTTTTAATTACTTTATATGTTAAAGTATATGTTTCTTTAAGAACTGTTGATCTATTTAATAATAAATATTAATTTTATCTGTTATTTACTCTATTTGTTTATTAACTTTCTTTTATTAAATAACTTATGAGTTAAATGCTTACTTAATTTTAAGTAAATGGTTAAAGATCTTGTTATTTATTAACTTAATATATATTGATGATGTAAATTGTTTTATTAATATCTTTATAGATAATGATTAATAATAATTTTATTTAGTAATCTTTTTACTTATGCCTAACTTTATTTATTTTAAATAACTTCTGCTAATTTTTAATATATGTTTATTGATTACATGGAAGTTAAATATAACTGGAATATATCTAATATTTATATTATCTATTTATAAAAAGTATAGAATAACTAAAATTAGTAAGTTTATAACAATATTAATTTATTTTGTTAATTTAAACATTTTTATGTAGATTGTTTACTAATTAGTTTATTTATTATTTAATAATAATTTTTATTATAATTTATATTATTTTTATATGAATATAATTCCCTAAATATTTTAATAATTTAATAAACAAAAAGAATATAATTAATTTAACCAGATAAAGGGTTTTATTTTATTTTCTTATGATTATAATTTCTAATAGTTAAAACTAGTTTTCGATATTGTGAATAGCTTACAAATCTTTATTTTAAAAATCATATAAACTAAGAAAATTACCTATAGTAACATGTACAATAAAAATATTAATTTAATTAATAAATAACTAATAGTTTATAAAGAATTATAATAGGAAAAATATCCAAATAACTTAGCAGTCTAACTAATTGAATTTAATTAAAAAATTAAAGCCTTTTCAATAGATTTTTAATCTCGAAATTAATGTTCCAATTAACTAAAATAAAACTATTTTTAAATAAGTAAAGAATCTTAAAAAGAAAAATTAATTATCAAGAGAAAAATTAGCTAACTTTTTAGTTTTTTAAGCAATTTCTATAAGAAAAAAAAATACTGATAAGTATTCTATACAAAAATGCCAAATGTTGTATTATCGGTAGTGTCTTTTACAGACAATCTATACCAATTAAATGGATATCAATTAAAGAATTATTCATAAATACTGTGTTCAAGTATTCCACTATATATTGCTTTAAATTAGAATATCTGCTTATTATATAACCCTTTACTTTTTAAGTAAAAATCCTTGTTAGGATGTATCTAATGACCTTTTCAACTCCATCGAGGCTAAATTTATTTAGGAGTGGTGCCCTTGTGGGATTCCGCTGTGGTTGTCTATACTCTCCACTAGTGTTATGAGTGATTTATCTCCTCTTTCTACAATTTTGGTTTTTAGTATTATTGGTAGAAGATACTCGTACCCCAATGGCATTGTTACGTTGCGTATTAACCAGTCATGGCTAATATTGTCAAAGCATCCTTTGATGTCCGCGTCAAGTAGATAAGTGGAGTTAAAGTAGGTTTTACTATTTCTTTTTAAGAGTTGTCTAATGGTCGTTGGGACTATCTTATAGGGATAGAATTGAGTTTATATAGCCTGTTCGAGTTAGGGTCTAAAACTCTCGTATTTCTTAGCTCGTAGTTTCGCTCGGATACTGAATTTAAGGGCTATTCGATTGTTTGAGTAAGAGATTTTAACATGTAATCGATTGTGTAGGTAGGAAGGTTGGCACTTTATACCCGCTATAAAACGAATGTCGCTCAACCATTGGTTCCAAGTAGGGTTCCATGACTTATTTAAAAAGCATTTGAATGGTTTGGTCTTTCAAGATAGGATGCCGACCGGTCTTACTTTGCCACTACCCTTAGTGTTGAAGAGCCGGAGTACATCATCAGATTTTTAGTTACGGATTATAACTTTCTTAAGTGATTGTAGTAGGGCGAATTGAAGTGTAAGATTATACTTAGTGTCCTTATCTATTTTGTCATGGAGATACTTAATTGGATCATTCGTGATGATAGTAAGAAGTTACCTGGATTTCCGTACTCTAAATTTTAGATAGAGGTTTTAAGATATCTTAGAAGTTTATCTATGTCGTTCTCATTGGACCACCCTACCCCTATTAGGGCTTGCTCCTTCTGTCCTTAAGAGATTGAGATAATTCGTTTTAGTTGGTCAATAAACGGTTGAACTATCATTATTGCCTATTAGCGGATGGATGGATTACGAAGTATGGTATGGAAGGCTTTAGTTTCTACTCCGGGAGTTAGGCGACCCTCGAAGCTAGTTATTTAATATACCGACCATACCTTGAACGGTAATGATTAAAGATTCTTAATCGCTTCTTCAATGATGTATCGAAAGGCCATGTTTGTCTATCTATCAACTAATAGATCAGGTCTTTTAGGATCGAAAGGTTTGAACTTGTATGCTAAGATTTCCTTCATACCCTCCATTTTAACTTGGGTTGTGGGGCGTTGCAGAAGTAATTGCGATTATATATGTTGAGACGTGGATATAGGCTTTCAACATTTTGGAGATTTACGTGTAAGTTGTAGGCCTTACGACTTATGTTATACTTGTGTTGATTCTAGGGATTAAAGATAACTCCAGCTCTCTGTTCAATTTTATATATTTATATTGAAGATCTCCGTCTCTACAAGCTAACTAAATTTTTACCTCAGAATCAGACGGCTGTTGACTGTAAACCTATAACAGGACCGTATTGCGTTAATACCCTCTTAGTATTAATAACATCGATGTTACAGGCTGGAAACATGCACCCTATCCCTCTAATCTACCTGATATATGTGAGCTTCTTGTTATCTAACCCTGCGTCCCCGTTTCTAAGAAGCAGTGAGATAAGATAAAAAAAGAAGACTAAATTTTAGTTTTTAAACTACTATACTAAATAGTTAACTTACAGTTTTTTAACTTGATATAATCTGGACTTTGTAGCTTTATTTATCTTAATTTACTTTATTAACATTGATGTTAAAGTAACATCTAATAAAAAAGTATAAAAAGAATTAGGAAGCAGTGTTAAATATAACATTATGATAATAGAAGGTGTATTTTAATACTTATGTTTATTGGGATACTTTCCTTATTTGTATATTTTTATTTTAAAGATAAAACTGTTAATTTAACAGTCATATTTGACTTAACCAATATGGGATTTTAGTTATCTTAATATATTTATTATTATTTTTATATATTGGAGTGTTTACATACTAATAATTTTTTACTTAAATTTTTGTGATAAAGGCGGTAGATAACTAACTTTAAAATTAATTGAAACTTAACTAGAGTCCTTAATTAATTAATTTAGTTTTTTATTTAAAATTTAGTTTTATAAAGAAGTATCTTTACATATCTTATGTTAATTAAGTTTAGTGTATTACATACTGGTTGGGCATTGTAGCTAAATTAAAAACTTACCTTTTCTTAATAAAGATATTTAGATATATTTTTATATTCAAGAATGAAAACAGAAACAAGTTACTCTAAAAACTTTTAAAGAAATCTAATTATAGATACATATTCATCAATTTACTATTAATTAGTATGATTAATCATATTATCACCATTACAAAGAAATTACAAGAGTTGATACAATAGTTGTAGAAAATAATAAGTTTAGTTTAATATTAAGAAATATTTGTGTTCCTTGGATAAAAAGGGTATTATTTTAATTTTTAATTATATTATAATATTCAAGACTGGATAAGATAGTTAAATATCTTGAAAAAGAAAAGTGTATTGTAAAAATACAAGATAATCATAGAAAGAAATCATTTAAGTAAACTTATTTAGTTATCTAATTAAAGCATCTTGTTATTCAGCAGAGTTTTTTTCTAAAAAGAGTAATCAAAGAAAAGAGATTTAAAAAGTAAATAGATTATCAAATAGATAACCAGATCTATAATAATAGAGTAAACAATTACAGTTTAAATAAACTTTGTTACTTAAATAAAAAAAGCATTGTTTAATGAAACATATTTTGTAACTTAATTAATCAGATCTAATTAAAACAAATTTAGTAAACTAATTTTAGTTAAATCAACATATGTAAAAAAAGTTAAAATAACTAGATTAAAATATTTAAACCAGGTTTTAATTTACCTTTTATTTTTTGGACTAAATCAATTTTAGAATAATTAAGCAGAGGTGTAAATACACATGTAGTATAGTATATAGATATGCATATGTTATTTTGATATAAATATTTTTATTATTTTATAGATTAAATCTAAAGCAGTATAATATTGCTCAACATGTCTTAGATAAAAAAATAAAGTGATCAAAAAGATCAGCAGAGCTTAAATTTTAATAATTTAATAAAAAAGTAACTTTAAACAAAAGATGAAAGTAAACATCAGATCTTTAAGAGATAAATTAAACATAATCAATGAAAGTAATAAAAGATTAAAAAGAGAGTAACTTAATATATTAAGATATATTTATACAGTTATTGAATAAAATTATTTACAAGCTTTCTAATTGAAAACATTTATAAATTAATAAAGTTATATAAATTAATAAAGTAATTAGCAGATCTTATAGATAAAATTAAATTAACAAATAAGAAATAAATACTCCTGATGAAATAATCAAAGAAATAATCTTTATAGTTATCATTACAACATATCTTTATATGATACTATTTTTTGTTTTAGTTATGCCTGTTGGGGTTGGATGGCCCGTCTAAAGCCGTGCCCGTGTCTCTTAAAAAAGAAATAAAAGAAATAAAAGTAACTTTTTGGCCTCTTAAATAAGTAAGGGTGCGCCCCACC
>Ga0157364_1008800_pt1 | contig 10460 bp, 3 predicted proteins | sample AttsexASBM2_FD_111476 | JGI IMG/M metagenome (GOLD analysis project Ga0157364, IMG submission 111476) | Fungus gardens microbial communities from leaf cutter ant in Ribeirão Preto, State of São Paulo, Brazil - Atta sexdens ASBM2 | ecosystem: Host-associated > Fungi > Mycelium > Unclassified ... | reverse complement strand
AATATGTAACGTATATATATATATATATATATATATATATATATATATATAAATATATATAGATTTTTTTAAAAAATTAAAAAAACATCTTTGTCTGTTATATATCTTTTTTCTTTTTTGTTTTTTTTTTATATATATATTTCTATATATATATATATATATATATATATATATATATATATATATATATATATATATACGTTACATATTTACATATTTTATATACTATATCCATAGTTATTTGACATGGAATTATCATTTTTACATCTTGAGAATATTAGTTAGTGTCGTCAATGATGTTAAACGATAAAAAGTCTAACGGTAAAATGACGCGTACTTGCTATCTGGATAGAAACTATCTAAATTCACCGAAATGATAATCTTGATTAAAAATAAATACAAACTTTAATAAATCGTAGTAAAAGAACAATAATTGATTACAATCATATATGGTGATGGTACCTGATCGTCGGTGGTGATCCAAACCATTTTGGCAGGCTGCACAAAAAAAAAAGAGTTGACTGATATTAATAACGAAGTATTTATAGTAACGCCGCTGCAACGATTTCCCTGAACTGCAACAGTCGCGCGCGAATGTGACGATCCGGCATCGCCAACGAGACATGATATGCACGGGGTCGTCATTGCCGTCATCAGCGACGGTTTGAAGTATTGATGCAGCGGACGGAAACGGAGCAGAAAATTTAAAATGTCTGTGCAATGTATTGAACGCATTATGCGTCAATTATGACGCCAGAACATCTGAAAAGTTTACGATAATCCGAGATGCGAAAAAATAAGATCATCTACCGGAGCAAAATAGAACATATATACGTGTTCGATGCTTGCAGAAATAATTTTCATAGATCGCGAAAGAAGAAACCGATAAGAATGGCGAAACTATTTCCCTCTACATTCAGGGCGGAAAGTCTCAATCAGAATAGCAGGGCTTAGAAAGACGCAATCAGATATATTGCAACTTTAATGAAAACGTACCTTGTTTAGAAGAATTTTTTAAAAGAGAAGAGTTCACGAATTTGGAGGAAAAAAGATAAATAATTAATCTAGCATAGTATCATATTTGATTATGAGAAAGAGAAAAGAAAAGAAAAAATAACTCCCTTTTTTATATATTTTTATGGATTAGTGTTCCAAAATAATTTTTTGAAGAAAACGGACTTACAATCAAAGTCATATGTCTCAAAATAAAAAGAATTATTCATTTAAAAAGAATTATTCGATAGTCGCGTTGTTACATTAATGATATATTCATGATCACAAGAAATATCTTGCAAAAAATTATACTTCGAAAATATCTTTATTTGTTTCATAAACGTTTGTTAACATATGCATTCGTATATGCATACAAATTGATAGTTTTTTTAAATCATGAGTTTCAAAATATTTTTAAGAATCATTTAGAATATGCAATACAAATATTTAGATGCAAACGTTTGCGATCTATATCATTTAGAATATATAATATCAATTAAAATGAAATTCTTTATATTTATGTGTACGTACAAATTGTTATAAGATACAAAATTATATAAAATTAAAATATATTCAAATTAAATATATATTTTAGAAATATATTTTAAATCCTACTTTAAATTTACAGAAACATAAAATTTTTAGAAATCATTAGATATGGATGGACAACTGAAAATCGAATTGTACTCTGTACGCTCTATGAGCAGGATAAATTTGCAGGAAAAAATTGTTTACGTCGAATGAGCATAATTTTATCCACAATATGCAATAGGAATTATATGTATATATATGTATATGTATATATATGTGTATATATATATATATATATATGTATATGTGTATATATATATATATATATATATATATCTAACATAATCAAGAATTTGTATGCGATTACGAGCATAAAATTCATATTTTGTCAGCATTGTTTATGAGATACCAAACGTCCGTTTGTAACATGTATGACTAACAACATATCTACATTTATTAGCTACTGTAAAATTATGATTTCTGTTGGTATTTTAAGATAGATATTCTATGTGTTTCTTCAAGTAAAGCTTGAAATATCTTGTGTATATATGCACGCACGCATGAACGCACGCATGCACACAGAACAAAAAATAGGGAACATTTTCGAACACGCTCAAAAGTGTGCAATATTCAAAACATTGTAATTCAGTGAAAAATCATCGCAGATAAAAAAAGCATTTGAAAACTTGAAATCTCTACTTTCGAAATCGGTAATTGATATTTCAATCCGATTGATCCTTTATAAAGCTATACGGACACAAATGGATATCCGTCAAATGTGAAAATTTTGTACAAATTTTACGAAAGTTTATAGCATGAAGTAAAGTTCACACAAAAATGCGGTTTACAGCAATCGAAACCTTTACCTTCAGTTTGCTTTTTTATTGACTATTGTACGATTTATGTCCGTATAGTTCCATAAAAAAATCAGTTGGTATTGAAATACCAATTATCGATTTCAAAAGTGCAGATTTCAACCTTTAAAATGCTTTTATAAAAATCTTGTTATTTTTGACAAAGTTATTCGTCATCTATCTTGAAGTTAAAGGATCATTTAGAATTAGCTTTAAAAAGGTCAAAATCAAGATTTACATATTTCTGCGAAAAATGATTACAAAGCAATGTTTGAAATAAGCATTTTAAAGCTTAAAATCATAACTTTCGAATGCTTTAATTAAATCATGTTTCTAAAAATAAAAGTAAAAATTTTATTACAAATGATATTAATTTGAAGTCTATCTTAATTAAAAAACTTAATTAATAAATTAAAAAACAAACTTCAACTTTGCTGAGATGCACGTAATAAAAAATTAATTCTGTGCCCTGAATAAGAGAACAATATTTTGCTTTCTAAAATGACGTACTTTTGATATTGTAGAAAATAAAAAAGATATCTCTTGTAAAATTTGATACAAATGTCGAAAACTGAACACTTTCGTATAAAACGTCCTTTACATTATTATGTGATGTTTTTTTGATAAGAATTTTTGAAGTGCCCTTACCATTTCTTGAAAAATAACATTTACCGACATTAATGTTACTCAATGTGTATCTTACTATTAGTATTATCTTAGGTAATACTAATGTCGGCGGTAAACGTTATTTTCCAAAAAAAAGTGCGCAAAAGTTTCTTATTTGAAATAAGGAAGGGGGGGGGAGAGGGGAATTGTTATCTTCGCGAATGTCCGAACGTTTCAGCGCACAGTTACAATTGAGAATAATTAAATTCATGAATCAAGAATATTATATATTATTTGAAATAACTTTGATCAATCCAACTTGATAAGGCTCTCTACTATATTATGTTGTTACAAACTATATTAGCTCGGTCGGTTTCTATTTCTAAATGATCCTTTAACTTCAAGATAGAATCCTTCGTCAAAATTATCATAATGAGATTTTTTAAAAAGCATTTTAAAAGTTAAAATCTTTACTTTGAAATCAGTAATTGTAAATTTTGTACAAATTTTCAATTTTGATGAGTATTCATTTCCGTATAGCTCCATAAAAGATCAGTTAGATTGAAATATCAATTTCCGATTTCGAAAGTCAGGATTGGCATTATTTTAGCCACTACATAAAAATCCAGAGTTTCTTTGGGTTTTACTCATTTAAAAAACCCGAAATTTATGGATTTTTTTGGGTTCTATTGAAGAATTTTGTATAAAATAAATTTTTTTATCGGTAACACATAAAAGGAACGTATTTATAAATATTAATAAATACAGGTATACTAAACTAACTGGATTAATATAATTTTAACATATTATATTATACCAATTTTAATATATACAGGATGAATAAAAAGTCCCGGATCCTTTAAATATCTTGAAAAGCATTTTTGAAAAAATGCTTCAAACAAAAGTTGTAGGATTTAAAAATATTTATTAATCACATCGCACGCACGCACGCATGAACGCAAGCACATTGTATATATGTAAATATATATTTATACTATATATATAATATTTTTGTAATATTTAAAACTGTAATATAATTTTCATTAAAACCTAGTCGCGGTGGTCATGACGTCAGAAGCAAGGAATGACACATTAATTTATATTGCATACCATTTTTAAATAAAAATAATTACGATAAAATGAAATAACAAAATCGCTTTAAATCTCTAAAAATTAACGAAAATGTCCATTCCTTTTTTAACAATCAGTAAATAATCGTAAAAGTGAACCTTTATTTGGACAGAAACACGCGGTCACACAGCTGTTAAAACAAGTAAAATTTATACAAATAAAATTCCAAAATAACTTCAGTTTTCATCGATAATTACGACTTTGATACGAAACAAGTCATTTTCACAATTAAGCAAATAATAACGAAATAATAACAAAACATGCAACATAAATTTCATTGTCAAAACGTCACTTTCTATGCCTATAAGTTCGACCGTTTGTCGTGATGCGGCGCTGTAACACACATGTAAGTCCATGTCCGTGTGCCCGACTGCAGCGAGCCGAGAGTGAACGAGATAGCAAGCTCCTTCTCACACTAGTCATTTGTTTCAAGCGATTGAAAATGCTTTCCCGGCATTCTCGATCGCTTGGCGGCCCTAGACATTAATAAGGGAGCAAATAACATATAAGTTTTAATAAATTGTAGTAATAGTGTGCCCTTTCCATTAATCCAGATAATATATATAGTGTTAAAACGCAACAGTCTACGAGATATTTAATTGTTTACGATTTTTTATGTGCGTTATATACTTTCTTCAAAAATTCAAGAATAGTTCAGCAGAAGTAGGATTTTTCGGAAAAAAATAATAAAGCATCATTTCTCTTCACGAAAATCACTAACAGCCAACAGAAAAGAAATGCGTATATTTGAGACTCGAGATTTGTGAAGAAAATATGCAAAAAAAATCGAATAATTACAAAAAGCACGTTTTTCGCTTATAAAACGAAAAATATTGATTCTATGAAAAAAGTTCGATACGAAAAATGTAGGTATTCGAAGTACCTACAAAATGAAATGTGGAACATTAAAATCGATCTATCAGTTAAGTACAAAAAAAAAATATAAAACACCAAAAGAGGCCTTTTTCACTCGCTCTCTATTCATTGAGATTTAAAAGCAAAGCTTTGAAATTCTCGTAAAATGTAACTCTCGTAATGACGAACAAATCTAGAACCTGAACAAGCCTGAAATGTGCATTGTTTTTGCAAAAAGCCATTTGTTCACTAAAAACCTGTCTGCGAAAAATTAAATTTCTTCATTGAGCAGTCGCACAGCAATTTACAAGGGTGATTTTTCTTCTTCAAGAGTTGCACTATCACGTACACTTAATAAAACGATTTTTTAACTATAAAAAAACTTTAAAAAGTGGGTATCTTTTTCCGTATAAAAAAATAGAAATAATTTCATTAATATGTATCATATCAAATAGTCGTGTGAAGCATTCGAAATCTGACATTTTTCAATTTACAGGGGTGATTTTTTTTTTTTAAGAATTGCACTATCACTTAATAACAAAACGATTTTTTGTAGTTAAACTATCATAAAATGATTTTAAAAAGTGGATATCTTTTTTCGTATAAAAAAATGGATTAATTATGTTAATATGCATCATATCAAACAGCCAGCTGTGAAGCATTCAACAGCTGACATTTTTCTACGAATTTAAAAAAAAGATTATCTTCCGATTATTAGGAGCCGATAACTAATTGTTTTTAAAAAAATTACTGTGTCTTTACTTTTTAAGATTTAGAGTTCCGTCTGGCACCAATTTGTCAAAGAAGAATTGAATTTGCTGTTAAAAAATTCTGGAATCTTTTGCTGCCGAAAAAGTTTGTTTAAAACCATTGAAAAGTTGAAGAACGCGAGTGAGACAGCGCGCCGGGCGGAGTGGGGAAAGCCAGCGCGCAGTCGAATGGGGAAAATCGGGTCGCTCAGAGACTCGCGCGTCGCTTGTATCTGATTTCGTGCGTTAAAATTTGCTAAATTTACATTTTCTCAGCAATAAATTGATGTAAAAACATGATTTTTCTTTAATCTGGGATAATTCAACAAGATATGAAATAGCTTAACCAAATGTATCGTAAAATAATTGTAACCATGAAATTTTTAATTTTTCGTATCTTGAATTTTTATTTCTTCGGTTTATTACCAAAAAATCACATTTGAGTATGGTGTGCATATCTGATTAACAAATTTAAATCACATTAGCTAAGTTTCTTTATTTATTTAATATGCTGTAAAAAGTGTCCACAATTGAACAATTAAATGTACGGAATTATCAGTACAAAATTGTTTTTCTGAATTTTGATTGCAAATATAACACATGTAAACAATTAATAAATAATTACATTTAAGATACATTTAATTATTCAATTGGAACATCTTTTACAATACATTAAATAAAGAAAGCTAAAGTGATTTAAAGTTAATCATTATACTTACTAAACCGTAATTTTTTAGTAATAAATCGAAAAAAAAATTCAAGATACGGAAAACTAAAAATTTCATGGTTACAATTACTTTGCGAAACACATTTGGTTAAACTATTTATTTATATCTCTCGTCAAGCTATCACAGATTTTTAAAAAATCATGTTTCTACATCAATTTATTGCTGAGAAAATATAAATCTAGCAAATTTTAACGCACAAAATCAGATACGCGCGACGCGCATGTCGCCGAGTTTCCTCACTTCACCAGGCGCGCTGCCTCGCTCGCGTTCTTCAACTTTGCAATGATTTTAAACAAACTTTTTCGGCAGCAAAAAATTCGAGAATTTTTTAACAGCAAATTCAATTCTTCCTTAACAAATTCCTGCTAGACGGAATTCTTAATCTTAAAAATTAGAGCCACAGTGATTTTTTTGAAACAAAAATTGTTATCTCGACTCCTAATAATCGGAAAATAATCTTTTTTTTAAATTCGTAGAAAAATGTCAGCTGTTGAATGCTTCACAGCTGGCTGTTTGATATGATGCATTATTAACGTAATTAGTCTACTTTTTTATACGAAAAAAGATTAAAAATTACCCACTTTTTAAAATCGTTTTATAATAGTTCAACTACAAAAAATCATTTTGTCATTAAGTGTACAGTGCAATTCTTGAAAAAGAAAAATTCCTGTAAATTGTTGTGCGACTGCTCAAAGATGAAGAAATTAAGTTTTCCGCAGACAGGTTTTTAATGAACAAATGACTTTTTTAAAAATTAAACATTTTAGACTTGTTCAGGGCTGAATTTGTTCGTCATTACGAGGGCTACATTTTACGAGAATTTCAAAGCTTTGCGTTTAAATTACAATGAACAGAGAGCGAGTGAAAAAAAGGCCTTTTTCGGTGTTTATTTTTTTTTTTACTGAACTAATAAATTGATTTTTTTTCTACTAAACTAATAAATTGATTTTTTTCTACTTAGCTAATAGTTGACTTTAGTATCCCACGTCTCATTTTGTAGATATTTCGGATCTTTTTCATACGGAATTTTTTTTCATACAATCAATATCTTTCGTTTTATAAGCGAAAAATGTACTTTTTGCAACTATTATTGTTTTTCGCATATTTTCTTCACAAATCTCAAACATACGCATTTCTTTTTTGATGGCCTTTTGAGATTTTTGTAAAGAGAAATGCTGCTTTATAATTTTTTTCCGGTAAAATTCTACTTCTGCTTAACTATTCTTGCTACTCAAGTTTATGAAGGAGGTGTATATTATATAATACGCATGAAATATCGTAAACAATTAAATATCTCGTAAACTTTTGCGTTTTAACATGATTTATACTATTTTGGATTAATGGGAGGGGTACACTATTACTACAATATATTAAAACTTATATGTTATTTAGAATGTCTCCCTGCCCCTTATTGATGCCACCGAGCGGCTGAGATTGCCGAGAAAGCATTTTCGGTCGCTTGAAACAAATGACTAGTGTGAGAAGGAGCTCGCTATCTCGTTCATTCTTGGCACGCCGCAGGCGAGCACATGGACATGGGCTCGTGCTTAAGTGTGTGGCTATCAGTTTCGCCAGACCGCCGTCTGATTCTGTGTCGCCACCGTCAATGCAGAGTTCTTGACTAGTAGTCAGGAGTCTTAAAATATATTATTTTAATGCATATTTGATCTTATAAGTCTTCTTTCCGTGAAAATTTATTTGAAATTGAATCTAAATTACATATAAATATTTATAAAATATGTAACATACATACCATCACCATTTTTGGATTGATTTTTTATTCTTCCCAAATGCTTTTTATTATTTTACATATGTAATATTATGTACATAATTTTATATATGTAATGGCATCATTTCTTTTTTTCTTTTACAGAAATATTTGTTTTATATTTGAAAAATTCATTGTAGTATTTTTATAATAAATTAGATAAATAAATGATATATAAGAATCGCAGATCTTGATGCGTAAAGTATATTTCAATCGTTGATTATAAAAAATTAATAATGTTCTACATGTTTGGATTATATAATTGAGCTTTCTTCAAAAACTTCTTACAAAATTACTGTTATAATATTTTTACAAAAATTCTTTTATAATTAATTTTATAATTAATTTTATAAATTTTATATTAATTATATTTATTCTTTTATAATTATTTTATTTTATTCTGAATGTGTAATTAAATAATGATAAATATAATATAAACTAAATATTACGTGATAAAAATATCAAATAATCAACTTTATCAAAAAAAAGCAATAAACTAAAAAGCCCAAAAAAACTCCAATAAAACCCAATAAAACCTCCATAAAACCCAGTGGGTTGAGTTTTTAAAAACCAGGTTTTTTCCAATCTTATCGAAAGTAGAGATTTCAAGTTTTCAAATGCTTTTTTATTTTTTTATCTGCGATGATTTTTCACTGAGTTACGGTGTTTTGAATATTGCGTTTTTATGAGCGTGTTCGAAATGTGTTCCCTATTCGTTCCCTATTTTTTGTTGAGTAGTGTACTTACAGAATGCAAGATTCATGAATCTAATATTTTCGAATTAAGGCTAAGGAAAAAAATTGTTCATATTGTCTGAGTGAAAAATTTCGTAATAGCAATTCCTTAGTCTTATTTCGAAAATGTTAGATTCATGAATCTTGCATTCTGTATTATCAAAAAAAAGTTATCATATTGTTAAAGAAAGAATAATTTAACTTTATTCTAAAATTAAATATTCATATATACATATATGAATATAATATAAATAAACAATTAAAATTGATTTAATTCTGTAATGAGATATCTACGCATTAGAAAAAAAATTATAATCTGAAATTCTTTGATGTAAACATGATGCGTGCAGATTTGATACAGAATCGATAACTCATTGTTATTTAGACATTAGATTGTGAGATAAGAGAAAGATTGTTTTGTATGGGAATACTGTAAAGATGAAAACTCAAGCGAAATAATCGTTTCTATATGTTATTTGCAGAATTCTGAAAATGAAAAGATTATTCAGAACAATCCTATTAAATTTTTCACAAAAAATTATTATATATCATATAATTATATGGTTGTATAATATATACTATACAATTTATATTATGTAATTGTATAATTGCATAACCATATAATATATAATTTTATTACATATTATACGTTAGTTTATTGTCTTACATTAATTTTTAACGCATTGAGAATGTTAATGAATTTATTAAACAAAAGTTCATCTGTCTACTTTTTTATATTTACTATCTTGCAGTATACAATTAGGTGTAGTATACAATTACATTTAGGTGTTTTTCGCGTAACACAAGATATATTTCTTGATTTTACCTTGTATGCTTCGATTCTATATCATTTTGACAGTTGTCATAACCGTTTATCACACGCATCACGAAGCTGAAGGCATGGCAGCCAGAACGCAACGAATAGAATGCTGAGGCCATCAGAATTAAAAAATAATAAAATGCATTAAAAATGCATTGAAAGCAGGTCCTACACTTAAGATGATACAAAATAAGTTAAAATATAAAAAAATTATTATTATTATAACCATGAAATTAAATTAAACAAAAAAATGTACTAAACTTTTATAAACTATTTAGTAACCAGACCGTACGCAAACTCGTAGAGACTTGAAAAAAATCACACATACTCCCCAAAACGAGTATGAAACAATGAGACGATGATTTGCCTGGAGATGCCATTCGTTAATTAAAAAAATTAAATAACATTTATAAATAATTTAGCAACTTGACCAAACTCATAGACTTGAAAAAATCACAAAGCCTCTCAAAATCCAGTATAAAACGGTGACGTATCGATATAGCCGGAGTACATACAAATGTTATTTAATTTTTATATTAACAATTAGTGCCGTCCCTGGGCAAATCGTCGTTTCATCGTTTCGTATTTATCTTTGAGAGTATGTGTGATTTTTTTTCAAGTCTCTACGAGTATGCATACAATTTGGCTGCTAAATAGTTTATAAAGATTTAGTACATTTTTTGTTTAATTT
>Ga0157364_1008799_pt1 | contig 10461 bp, 1 predicted proteins | sample AttsexASBM2_FD_111476 | JGI IMG/M metagenome (GOLD analysis project Ga0157364, IMG submission 111476) | Fungus gardens microbial communities from leaf cutter ant in Ribeirão Preto, State of São Paulo, Brazil - Atta sexdens ASBM2 | ecosystem: Host-associated > Fungi > Mycelium > Unclassified ... | reverse complement strand
TTCTAGAGTACATCTTGAGAGAATAATTTCTCTGACATGCATATTAGAAATTGAAATGAGCGTCAAAAATTTCATTATTCGCGTTCGATTTGGAGATCTAGGTCGACGTAACAAGTCGAAAATAGTTGCGACAAGACGAAATAGTTGCGACGATCTCCTCTCGCGAATACAACAATTAAACTATTTATTAGGTGTGCTGAGGACCACTATCGACGATCCGTACGACCAGATGCGAAGGAATCGATTGGTGGAGCCGAGATCATCTCGGGCGCGTAGCATCTCGCCACATCGACCGTCCTCGCAGCGAGATTCCAGAAGCCAGAGCATGGTATCAAGGGCCGCTGTCAAGGAACGGAAAGGCACAACCGAGAGTACATCATTGTCCAGATCCGAGTGGTTCGACAAGGAGCCGAGCACGGTTGTGAGCTACGACGATCGCAAATCGCGACCTGGTTTCACCAGCGGCGGCGCGTCCTCGGATGATTGGATGCTGGATGAGACTCCGGAGAGTCACTCGCGAATTCATTCCACCGCGACATCTGCCAGATTGACTCACGTTTCAAAGAAACCAATGAGGGAAGCGAATCAGAGAAGGACCAGCCATGACGACTGGAAGAACGGAACAACAACAGTTACCGCGGACTCGCGGAAAAGTATCCTTGAGTGCAACGTAAATCCGTATTTGTTATTGAAGAAACAAAAGGACGAAGATGATTTGAGTGATGATCTGTCGGATAACGCGTTGGAGCAGGATGATCTCAGAACAAGATCGTCCAGTCTATTCGATTCGTCGAAAGTAAAGTCGATTGAAAGGATACCGAATAGAAGTGCTGTAGCGGCTATCGGAGGTCAACGAATTAGAGTGTTCAACGAGAGGCCCAGAGAGATATCGGACGACGATGATGATGTGCCACCGCCGGTCACTAGAATTCCGATACCGAAGGTATCTCCAAAGAGACCACCTAGACGATTGAAGGAGGCCCGGCAAACACTGAAAAGCATCTTGAAACGTGGCCGAGTGATCGAGAGTAAAAGAAAGAATGTGCTCTTCAATGTTGATAACGTGATATTCGCACCTGAAAAACCATCCGAGGCGACACGACTTTCGTGGAGCAGGATTGGCAGAATCACCAATTGCAGTAAGGAACAGCGGGACAATAGCCCGGAACACAAAGAAGAGAAGGAGGAAGCGCCAATCATACCACAAGAGCAACAGGAAAAACACAACTTCATCACAATTCCAAACATCAGGGATCCGAAAGTAGACAAAATCAAGTATAAAGAGCCAAAAATCGTGCCGGAAATAAAGAAAATCACATCGCCTGGTCCCGACAAGATTAAGATAGACAAGTTCGTTCCATCTAGGAAATTTGATCGTTCCATTGCGTTCAAGAAACAAGACAAGATCGGAAGCGAGTCGCAATCTTCACTTGGCAACTCGCTACCTGCCTCGAAGATCGACGTTTCCAGAGAGAGGATATTACCAGAGGAGAGGAGATTGTCGGACGAGAAAACCATCAGACTTGAAGACGAGACTGAATTGGAGATTGAGATCGAGGAGCTAAAGGATCGTCTCCCAGGCATCGCTGTAGATGAGAAGGATCTAATCTTAAAGTCCGAAGGTAAGGTTCTTCTGAGTTATTATAAAATTCTTAATGAGCTTTCTATAACTATAAGCCATTAGTAATAGATCAGAAGTTAAAAGTGAGTTGCGAGTAGTGTGTCATAAAACAATAAGCCAGTAATCAGCTGTGAAAGGTGGCCAAATTCATTTTTTATAATTTACATAAAACTTCAATACGTTATGACTGACTAATGAAAAGAATGATTTTGCTGAGATATCTAAACATCTACATCTTTAGATACAGGTTTGAAAATAATTTTATTGGACTATTAAAGTAATTATGTTGCTTTATTTATAAAATGGCGTATCCTATATTGCATTTTTGAGAAAAACAAAGAAATGCATTATCTATTTTAAAAATAAAATTTTAAATTCATAATAAAAAATTTTTATAAAATTCATAAAATAATTGTAACAAAAATAATCTTGTTTTAAGACAGAAAGAACATAAGTTGATTTTTTGTTCTCTTTCTCTTTTTATTTTTCGATTGATATTTTTTTTGTACTATATTATTTGATACGATAAAGCTTTATCTATATATATTCATAATTTTTTGTTCGAATTACATGCTTCATACACAAGATTACATAATTAAATACGTATCATTTTTTCGATTATATATAAATCGCTGCATTCGCCACAGTCGATCATGTTGTTCTTTATTTATTTTCACGCATTAGCTATAGTTTTATAACAGTGTACGCGATGATATTAGCGTTAAACGTTTTACGGTGATGTTCTCGGATATATAATTCATTTCTCAAAATTAGTGTCAGACATTCGTAATAACATAAGTGTTATCTAAGAGCCATATCAGTAGTTATTAATAATATAGAAATAAATTAATGATAGATCTCTCTGCAGCGATAACTATAACCAGTCAATTTACGGTCGCTGTATGCGTGTGTAACAGGGACAGTTTGCCCCAAGGATAGTACATTTATAGTCGTCTAGGGGTTAATCTCGTTTGCGAAAATTAGTAGTCTAAACGTACAATGCAACTGTACATTTTCATATCGCGGATAGAAATCTTGGTCCATTGCAGATCAATAATCTTGCACTGAGGATCATCAGCTTATCGTGTTCGTCAATACGATCCTCCTCTCATCCGGCCATTATGCTAATATACGTGATTAATGAACCGCGTGTGGTTGACATGACTTATCAGGCTATCCTTGAACTTCCGAAAAAAAGTTATGCATTTAAACATAATGGCTCGTGCAATGCTCCTGCTAATGGTTTACGTCTCGTGTTCTCGAGGCTTTTAAAAATTAGCAAATTTTTTTGCAATTTACAGTACTGGCAACGTCATTTCTTTTCAGAGAAATACATGATGAAAATATAAATGAGAAAGTTATTCTTTCTTTCGCATAGTAATGATCATTTTTGTTAACTATATAGGGTAGTTCGGAAAATATTTGATGTGACACAAAAATAACGCCACAAATATTAAACTATAATTTTAAAGATCCTGTATAGCACTGTTAAAATTTTAGACAGATATGTTCATCAATTTCTTTGTTTCCACCATGTAAAGCAATCAATTTTTAGTTCCCTCATGACAATCCAATGAAAAGAATTACAAAAATAAGAAAAACTTTACCAAAAATCATGTTTTTTTTATCAGATTGAGAATTTTTCGAATTATTCTCGTAAATGGCAAGTTAACACGAAAGTGAATTAATAATATTGGTCAGAAGGCGCGATTGTAATATATAGGTAAAGTCTTTTTTTTCTCTACAGAAAAGTATCACTTGTTGATGAATGGAAAATAAATTAATGATTTATTAACATAAATTTTTCGATCGTGTTAATAAATATTTGACTGTTGTGATTTTTAAGAAAAATATTCTTTTGTGCATTCAATATCTAAAAAGATGTAATGTGTGAGTGAGAGTTAGATAGATTATTTTATTACTGTTCTGAGAAAGAGAGAGAGAGAACTTTTCTTTTAACAATTTACTATTAGCTAGAATGTAGTGTGACTTTGGAGTAAGTAACCAGAATAATTTGTCAATTTAATGCCAGCTAGCCCTGACCTTATGCACTTTCGAATGCTTCAGATACAACGCACATGGTTTCTTTAAGCTACTTTTAAAAGCGATCCAAACAGTTCGAGGATAAAACTCAGGGACGTCAGGATCTGCTAACCTTTCTCCTCTTGTCATCGACAAAACCGTTTTAAGGACGGTTACTCATATTGAGTATTTTTAATTTTACTCAGAGGATATAGAGGATATATCTTTTAAATTATTCTAACAAACGTCGCATATTTATCACGAAGCAAAAACGATTCTCCACAAAGGTATTATCATGCTGCGGGCTCGCGTTTCCTGAGCATTCGTGTTGAAAAAGAGAGAGATGCCGTGAAAGTGGACGCGTGGGAAAGATACGAAACGATCGGGGACAATGCGAGCGGCGGTTGTCCGCCTTATATGGAACGACATGTACATATTTATCGGTACGTCGATGGCGACCCGCCGGTGTATCGTAACATTGCACTTTGCCGAGAAAGGAGCAGGAATAGTTACATAGTAATTTAATCAGTCCAATCCAATTCGATCCCTATCGTTATCTATTTTTTTTTTTTTAAGAGGAAAGAGAAAAATGTGCGTATTTCCTCAGTTTAAATCGATCTTGATATCGCTGATCGCATCAAGCACTTGCACGTGCTTCCGATAATAAAGTGCATCACGTAGCGCCGATTTGCGAGTCTACTGATATGCGAATTCTGAAATCGCGGAAGTTCACTTTATGATTGAAAATATAATTTTGTGAAAGTCTAGTGGCTTCCGACTAAGTATGAAATAATTTCCATCGAGAATTTCTTTCACACTTCATGATATGATTGTTTTATTATCGTATCAAGATTACATCGCGTGCGATATTTCGTTTAAACAAATAGAAAAAGAAAGAGAAAATAAGATAATTAGATCAAGCGCTAATTATGAAGAGCGTTTTAGAAAATATATATTTGCGTTTTTCAAAATATATATTCAAAATATATATTTTTTAAAAATATGTTTCTATTTCTCATTTTTCTAGCAAATTTCTTTTTTTAATTATATAAAAGTTATCTATCACGTATATTTTATAAGAAATTTCTTTTGATATTTCAGATATATATTGTTATATTATATAAAGATTATATATCGAATGCGATATTCTATTCAAATAGAAAGAAAAATTCAGATAATTAGATTTTTATAATTAGATAAGTGTGAAAAACGATTAAAATATTTACTCTCTATTTAATAAAATATTTAAAAAAAATATTTGTTACCTCTCTCTATTACGTAGATTTCCAAAGAATTAATTCATGAGTCTTCGTTAATTCCACTATTTCGCATAATTAAATCTTTCTCGAAAAGGACTTCGAAACCAGATCTGACGTTTACGACGTGATGAGTGGATTCGAGAATGTAGAACTCGCGGTGCAAATTGAGTCTGCACACGGACACGAGATAAGACGTGACGGGAAAAAGTCATGTGAATTAACTCGGATGATTGGCGGTAACGTCAGAGTTGAAATGTGCCGCGCCGACCGATTTATACGCGGCTTGTCTGCCGATCTCGACAAGAAAAAGTAAGAATTACGTGAATCCATTCTATTAATAGAACGAACGTTGCGTTAATCACTCTTTACGTATGTCATATTAATTAGTATTAATTGATATTCCGCGCTCAATCTTTGCCCGTCGTCATAAGTCACGTTCAATACTAATAACATCGATTATAATAGTAGTAGCATAGCAAAATATACATGTCGTAATGTAATAGTAATTGTACACCATGTGCATGATCGTGCCGATGCACTTTTTGGATGTATGATGTATTTATCGCTCACGATAGGTCGACTGATCGAGACGAGTTAACATGTAGCTCAGTAGTTATGCTTCAATAATCGAGCACGGCAGTATAGTTCGCATCAAGCTTATAGCTGACAGTTTCTCTCGGAGAGACGTTGAGAGTCATTCATGTCTTAAAATGAGACTAAAGCCCCGTTGCATCAATGTTGGCTAGACTTAATCCAGATTAACTAACAATGCTTCTTTTAGTCACAATCAAATAATTAATAAGCATCTTCGGAAAATTGAGTGCAAAAAAGCGACTCCACTTGTAAATATGCAAGTTACAATGTCGTATTATAGCTGTTTCGCAGTCTGGTTTCTCTGATTGTACACAATTGTATATATTTACAGTTAAATTTTTAATTATATAAAATAGAAAATTTATATATAACTCGACTTTCTTCTTAAATATTATGTAATTTATTTCTTCCTATCATAAAGAAATTAGAATAAAATAAAATAAACTTGATTTGCACAAAAAGTATTGTAAGTGGGAAACTGTTTTTAAAAATTTTTTCACATTTTGTTTGGTTCGACCACTCCTGAAATACGTTCGTAAATCTTTACGCTCGCGACAGTGTATAACGGAAAACAAATCGCCTACGATGATTTCCGGTGATCGTGTTTCCGGTGTAAATGTACTGTGCGACAACATGTTAGATAACTGCAAAGCGAGCGAGTGACCGAGACGCTTCGTAAGCGCGAGGTTTTCTCTCTTCGTATCCGCTTTGTTATTTATCGCTTCTACACTAATACTAATTATTATTCTTACGAAGAAAGTTAGTAAGTACACTTCTTTAAAAATAATAATTTATTATACCATGATAATTACGATTAATTATTTGAGATGCGAATTACAAATATAAAAGCATTCAATTTTTTATTTTAAAAACAAGTTAAATTAAAAAATTTTAACCTTCAGCTTGCAATTTGAGTTTTTTGAACACAAACAGAAATTCCACTCTCAAATTTCCCCGAAATAAAAAGAGAGAGGAGAGAGGATTAAATAATTTTTACATTTAAGTTAAAAAACTTTGATAATGTAATTATAATAGAGATATTGGAAAATAACCTTGAATTTTTTCACATTTTTGAAAACCTAGAAAAAAATCTTGGTCAGCCTAAAAAAACTTGGATTCAACAAAAAGTTGCAGATGGAAGGAATAAAGATATGACTGCAGACGGAGGGTTAATTAAAAAAAATTATTTTAAATAATTTTAAATTTCAAATCATGATAGAAAAGAAATAGCAATTAAATGCTAGTATCGACTTTAGTATTCGTTTTTACAAATGGATTTTAGTATTCAATGTGTATAATTCAGTGGATTCTAAAGATAGAATATCTCCATTCATTACTTTGCACAATCCATCTCTGTTCTTCCTTCATGGCGCGTTTTAATTAGTTACTTCCAGTCTACTTTCTAAGCTCAGGCACGAGTAAACTCCTCTCGGCGCGTTCGAATTATAAAATCTAAACGCCGATTTCTTTTCCCAAGAATCTTTTTACGCTCGTTTCTCCTCCCCGTGCCGGCCTTCATGCAAGCGCGCGATGCATAGGTATCGCGGATTATTTTCGTTCAGTTTCACATTTTGTATTGCGCGTACAGTAATTCAGTAATAATGTAATAATACAATGACGATAATTTACACGGGACTGCTTTCGCTGCGCTCTTTCCACTTTGAAAATTAATATCTGTAGCTAATCTTCTCGTAATTAAATTGAGGCGTGTCTGTTGCGCTATTTGGATATATCATATTTGAGTATATTATACAAATAAAAATTTTTATTTGCTGTTTTGTTACTATTAATTAATAATTTGAATATAGTCTTGAGAATGATCTTCTTAATTCATCAGAAGTATCAATTAAAAAATATAAATACTATAAAAATACTATAAAAATAGAATAAATCTAATATTGTAATATACATTTTATATTGCAAAAATACCAGAAGTTCTATATTGCAGTTGGATCAATGTACCTACATTGGTTGCATTCATGAGAAAAAGCAGCTTTATATATGTAAATATATATATAACAGATTTTTAATATGATTGATTTATATTATATACATTTAGGTGAAATGAGGAACTATTGGCAAGAATCAATTAAATTGATAAAATATTACAACAGTTGTGCAAAACTGCTCTTTCTGCTAAACGCAGCCATTCTGCATAAATTTTTATGATGTAATATAAATGTAAATAATAAAAAATAAATAAATAAAACAGATTAAGCAATAATTAAGATACAGGATCGTTTGTATAAATAAATCAATTAAACATGAGAAGTGTTAATTATAATCAAACTTAGATATTAGATTAATACACATATATATATATATATATATATATATATGTATTTTAAATAAATTTTTTTATCTCAAAAATATGAAAAAAAATTAAATATAAGTGAACAAAATGGATGCATGAAAAAGATTTTCTCGATAAATACTCAGTGGATTTTAGAGGTACTATCGATCATCCATAAGCACGTGCTGCGCCTGTAATGAATGCACCTGATCGTGCAGCTTGTGGAGAACCTTGACTCTTTCGCGCCATCGTTGTTTACTTACGGGCCTCATAAATCATCAGTTCGTTCTCTTGATCTGCATGCGCATGGTCCAGAACCATGTAATTATATGCTTTTTAGAGATCTCTCACGTTTTCACTCGTTCATACCGACAATAAGACGATGGCGCTTGGCTGTACGGCTTGATAAACCCTTTTTCGCATCATGGCGATTCATGGTCCGTACATCATCTTCGTGATCTTCGTTCGTTTTGCACGCGGTGGCGTAAATCCTCGCGCGAACGAGGATCCTTGTCCATCGTTCACTGCTTTTCTTTCATAGAAGAGCAGCTCGTTACCTAGAATGTTTAGAGCGATGTTTTTTTAAGCGTGACGCATCTCTCTCTCTCTCTCTCTCTCTCTCTCTCTCTCTTTGTTCACTACTTCAAACTTTTTTCTTGACTCATTGTTTACATTTCCTACGCGTGATATAAATGAGCATACTTTTTGCGATCGCCTTATTTGCCGGATAATTGCTTGAAACTCGAGGAAAGATATGCATGAACATTACCTTTCTTCGCGTGATGAACATTACCTTTCAGTAGCGAACTTTAAGCTAAGGAATTCTAAATCGTGTGATTATACTCTATTAATATTATATAGATTTCAGATCTAAACTTTTTCAAAATTTTACGCATTAATTTTTATAATATTATAATATTAAAAATATTATTATACAAAATTCTAAGCTATGATAAACTAAAAATGGAACATATATTTACTGTTTTTAAAAGTATTTTATGGAGTATTTATACTGACGTCATGTTTGATGCTACGCTGATGATCAACACGCTTAAATTCGCGCAAAGAAGGCTCATCAGCTATTGCGGCACAATGCTTAGTTTCGCAAAACCTCGCAACGGCGGCAGCTTATCTTTTCTTTTACGTGTGTGAGATTGATCCAAGTCATAAAGCCATAAACGAGGCGAATCGGCGATTTGCGCAATCGCTTTTGCGGCCGGATAATCGCACGCGTCTTAGATTCTTCTTGATGGCCGTATAAAGTGGAGCAACCGTAGAAAAACCATTGAATTTTCTCGCAGCGAGAAATTTTAAACTCGTTTTGCTCGCGAATCATCCAAAATTGGCGCACTTTCACCGGTCATTAAAGATATGTATCGAAGGAAAATCTTCGATTTTACATGAAATTTTACATTGAGATTGTCATAACAAACTTTGAATGAAATTTCAAATTTGAATGAAATATATCGAAAATTGAAGAGGATATTCTTGCTTAAATAATATTTGACAAATAAATCATTTTTTTCTAATATCTATTACAAATTCAAAACTATTGTAGAAGATTCCGATTCTATAAATAAAAATACAGACATCTTCCAAATTTTAATCTGTAGTAGATACGTGTGTGTGATAGAAAATAATACAAATATATTAAATCTATTTCAAATCGTCAAAAATACAAATATGTTAACATCATTGTTAACTTCATTCGAATTTCTTGCTTCTTACGGGAATATAATGTGATTTTTTTACTAAGAAGAAGTTGAATATATACTTTTCTTCTACGAATGCAATTATTATTATGCGATACCATAAATCTGCTAAGAAATAGCATAAACTTTCTCAAACACGTCCAAGTAAATTTTGATATCAAATCGTCGATCGTATTTTTCACGAGTATCCAATTCCAACTTCATGCTTCACATCTGCGGTTTTGTTTCCGGGGAATTTTAGCGTTACGGACATTTCTCTAGATCCGTGAACGGAAATTCTTGCTTACACAAAAGGAGAAATATTTCTATTATAAATATAAAGTATAAAAAAACAACAGGAGAAATAAATCACCGAACGAATATTCGCGAACATAAAATTAAATTATATAAATCATTTACTCTCTTATAGTTCGAGTTTGATTTCAAATTGTTGCTTATATAAACATGAAATGCATATTTTATTAATCGGTTTTATTAAATTTTGTAAATAAGCGCTGAAGAAGTCTGAAAGATAAGAAAATTATATGTTTTACTAGAAATGATAAGTATACTATGTATCTATGGCTATTTTTAGCAGCCAAGTAATATATAATTTGTTTTTTTTGTATTTAAGAATAATTATGTTATATTAAGATAATTTTAAGTCTTATCATAGGAAATGTACAATAAATTAACATTTATTTTCAAATCGAGCGTTTGAGGAAAGGAGACTGGAAATCTAATATATCCTACTTAATATTTCTTAACATAATATTTCTTAACGTTTTCTTTTTAGTATGTTAGACTTATGTGTTATATCTTAATATAGTTTAAGAATTATGTTATAAATGTGCACATTAAGAAATATATTAAGCATATATTTTATGAAAAGATTACAGAGATTAGATTTTTTTATATTGTATCTAAAAGTAACACAAAAAGTTTGAGTGATTTAGAGCTAGATAAAAAATTATTTAATTA
>Ga0157364_1008798_pt1 | contig 10461 bp, 10 predicted proteins | sample AttsexASBM2_FD_111476 | JGI IMG/M metagenome (GOLD analysis project Ga0157364, IMG submission 111476) | Fungus gardens microbial communities from leaf cutter ant in Ribeirão Preto, State of São Paulo, Brazil - Atta sexdens ASBM2 | ecosystem: Host-associated > Fungi > Mycelium > Unclassified ... | reverse complement strand
GCGTTAGATAATATTGTTTACGCTGCGTTACATAAAAAATGTATGTATTAAACATATTACTCAGTCTTCAAAATTCATTCCTACCATTCCTTCCTATTATCTTTTTTTTTCTCGACTCCAAGTTAGCAGATAAGAAAGCGCATTTTGTATTACATTACTAAAAATATTATCATAATTTGTTGTTAATTTCTTGTTACATGAAATAAAAATCATAAATATTTATTTAAAAAAATTAAATCTTAAAAGAAAAAGAGAATGTAGAAGAGAATACAATGGAAGGAAGAGAGAGCGTGAATAATAGGATCACAACGGGTAAGACAGAGGCAATTTACAACGGGTCGGAGAGAGAAGATAATAGGTTTAAGAGAGAAAGAAGGAACAAACCCCTTCTTCCTGTGACGTTATTCCCCGCGCCGCGAGACCCTAATGTCTATGTGCACTTCCCTCTCACACACACACACACACACACACACACACACACACACACACACACACACACACACACACACACACACACACACACACACACACACACACACACACACGCGCGCGCGCGCGCGCGCGCGGCCTTTATACGCGCTATCGTCTGCGAACCAAATTGTGGCAAAACGAATGTGTTGATGAGTCTGTTGGTAGAAAGTCCGCATGGTGTGATTTGAGAACGCATACGTATAGTCAAAATCGCTGCAACAGTCGAAATATCGATATTTGACGAATTTAGCACCGATCAAAGAAATTAGATGTTTTACGTTCCCCAATAACAACATCATTCCATTGGGCTAGGCGCTTCCGAATTCCATGTTTATCTTTGATGATGTGACAAGAAGGTCGCGATAAGAGAAATACTTTGCAATGGGACGATACGCAGACATCGACTGCTTTTATCTCTGTCAGACGTATGCAAAGATACTTATAATGTAACAAATTTGTTGATCCTGTTCAAACAGAATGGTACCAATCTGAAACGCGTGTGTCAACAATCACATAAATACCGACATGTCTTGCGAGATCTTCTATCGTTAATAATAAGCAAAAGTATGGATTTCTAGTGATTGATGAGGACAAGGCGCTTACCGATGGATACAGAAAAGGAATGACTTTGCAATATGTTTGCGTGATGTGATCAGTTGACCTCGATACATTGACATGGACAACAGCAAAGATCGTGAAAAGATAGATTAATGAGATTGCGAAAACGAGCGATTTGATTCGCAAAAGATATCGCACTTTGAAGATTGATAAAATGGAGGAGGACGTTGCATTGGAGAGACACTTCAACTTATTATCAATCCGCTAAAACAGATTGTTGAAAATACTGTTGAATCCTGCAAGGATCCTATTATGGATCTTATTAAAACTAAAACATTCTTTTTGAAGACAAAACATTCTTTTTGAAGGGAAAAGACAAGAAACCAAAACTCAAAAGAAAATGATCAAGCTTTGTATGATAATCCTATGCAGGCTTCCGCGCCTGTAAAATCAGTGTTGAATCGATCGAAAATCATACTATCCACTTGGAAATGTCCGAAATAATGCAGCCACGAGTCGTACAACCACACTCCCTCTGGCGAAGAAATTTTCGTAGTTGCTGATGAACCGCTCGTACATCTATTCGATACTTGCTTCAAACACACGAAGGACAGGAAAAGTTGCATGCAAACTATGATCATGCAAAACTATGGAAAGCCATCAACATAGACATCGTGTATGGAGTTTATTTCAGTGATGAGGAAACGATGCTCAGTGACAAACGTATCATCTTGCACAAAAACAATGATATAATTATAAATAGGAAAAGATATGATATTGTACCAGGCCTATACGAGTTAATCTTTATGAAATTTCCCAACGAAAGTATCTGTATGGGTGATGATGTACAGATCTACAGAAGCATGACGACAAACGCTCACCGGTGCAGTCATAGCTCGAATATTCAAGTAATGTGTAGTAGGGGATACAAGTATAAGAACATAATAGCGCTATTGGTGTCGAAAAAAAGTTGGAATGGTAATAAATAAAAGAGTGAATTTATTGCGTATGATGACATTAAACGATAACAAGATCGACTATATTCACTGACGATCCCAACGAAATTGTGGATTGCTCGAGGCCTCGCGCCAAGCTAGTCATGACAACGAGATTCTGTCGATTATCGAAAAGTTTCGCGAAGCTGATCTGATAAATTAATCTCGTTCTACACAGGTCGTTCAGTCGACATCGCAATGCCGATCAACAAGTTTGGACTATCGCGTGCAGGATGAAGCAAATTGCACAATGGCGTGGATTGTTCAGAAATTACGTGCGCGATAACGCTCTTTGCATAGTCGCAGCCTACTTTGACGCAAAGGCGCGCAAGATTCGATGAATAGCGCTACGTGGATGATGCTGACGCAGCAAACAAACGATACGTACAGCAGAGTATTCAAGATTTGTAAGATCATTTGAACGAAATCGAGAGGAAGATTGCAGCCTTACAAAATAATGTGGTTATGTTAAAAGAAAAAAGATTATTCGAGAAGTACATCGTGCGGAATAATTATTCATAATGGTTGCTGATTAATGAATTGCACGCTCCGGCAAGAAGAAATTTTTTGCGAAGACATAATACACGGATATGACCTGTAGCAAGCGGTTGTGATTGAGATGTGTCCTTATACGCGATTTATAGTTAGCGAGGACAAGTACTTTGAATAAATTTGTTTTTGCTTCCTAGAAAAAAAAGTTTTTTTCTGTCTAAAAAATAGCGGATTTAAGCTTATATATATCCTTATATATATCCTAGCTTATATATATCCTATATATTATACATGTTATACATAGCATACGTATTATACATACGTATATATTAAACATATTATACAAATGTGTTTTATTTACATTGGTAATGTCCCCATGGCGAACCGGTGGAACCTGGCATGATATAACGTTTATCATTGTGCGGATTTCGAGCGATTTTTATATGTACACCTCGTGCAATTTAAATCTTACGTACGATTGTCTATGTATCATTTCGATTGCGTAATTCAAGCACTGTTTGTAATCGAACGTTATAAATCTCGCTATGTTGCTCCCTATGTTGATGCCTTTCGTATTCTTCTTTCTTTCTACGCAAGGTGTACATTTTTGCTCTAAGTCCTATGAATTCGATCATAATGACATCGTTATTCTCATCTTTCATAAGGCCGGTTTTATTTGCAAGCGAAATACCGATGTCAACTGTGTAATTATTCGTGTCAAATCTGTTTCTATCACGTTTCATGTCGTACACATAGTCATATTCTACGTGATATATAAGGCTATTTGTGTCGGTATACATAATTTTAGATATTTCACGAAACAGCGGTGCCATGTATTCGTAAAATTCGTACAAACACGTTTTTGATATATCGAGAATGCACATACCCACATATATTGGTTTGTCGACCTTCGCCTCGAGTTTACGCAGTTCTATCGCGACCAGATTCTCCGAGAAGATGTTTCGGAACTATGAAAATTTGATTTGGCGATCATTGTTTCCGCACTGTATCTGCCTTCCTATTTCGTGAGGAGGCGCACGTCGATGCGATCGCATATCCATGATTTTGCCAAATATCGCGTTATTCATAAGTTTGTATAAATTTTTCTCAAAATCATTCTTGGTCACTATTTTAAATTTTATGTTTAATGTTTAACAATTCTATATAATCGCGAAGCCATGGAGATTGCATGAATTGCAGTATACGATGAATCTTTGCAACGGAGATCGTGATGAGTACACTGCTGCGATAATATATGACGTAACATTGCTTATCGCATAATGTTGCGAGGAGCTTATCCTCGCGCTTGCCTAGTAGTTTCTTTCGGACAGAACGGTAGGTCAGTGTCCGCGTCTTGCAGATGTTACTTCAAATCGAGATTATAGCCTGTCGATTAATTTAACATGATGGTCATAGGTATAATTAAAATAGTGCATGCTATTGACCCATCGGAAATCGGCGTAGGATCGATAATGACACATTTCCAAGTAGAGGTTGTTGATGTTATAGTACATCAGATATGATGACGGTTTCGATTGATCGATGGCGGCATGTATTTGTTGTTGGCTCGCGCGTACCTGTTTGAGCACTAACTCAGACTACCGCGTATACCGCGCTTGATAAACATGACCATGTCGATGTCTGCCAGCATTTCAAATTTTACTGTATGCTTTAACATGACATCTCATGTGAGCCAGCTAAAGTGTAATAGTACACGGAGTCGAGCCCGTAACTCGCGGCGCAACTGTTGCGGAAATTTTCGAAAACGTCAGCCAACAACAAAACATCTATTTTTAGATCTAAGTTGCTATATTCGCCGAGCATTCGGATGGACACGCAAAATATTATGCTTTACAAACTGTATTTAAGATATTTAACTGTTGATTGCGATACCAGGAAGTGTGTTATCTTACATTAATATGTTTATCTCTATCATCCTTATACTTGTAAACATTTAAAATAAATATATCAGAGATATGTTGAGATATACTGACAGCGATTCGATATCAGTTTGATAGTTGTTTACAATCTAAATTATTTGTAATGGACCGATAGCTGCTTATAGTACCGTTAGTCATTCGATAGCGGTTCGATAGCTGTTTATAGTAGATTGATAGCCATTCGATAGCAGTTTGGTGACAGTTCGATAGCTGTTTATAGTGGATCAATAGTTGTTCGATAGTCATTCGATTACCGTTCGATATGTTTAGTTGCGCTTCAATGAGAAGAGCAACAGATAAAAATGCTGAGATAGTGGAATTTTTTGAACGCGATGTTCTTCTCGTAGAATTTTAATTGAAACTTTTACCCGAAGCATTGTACTTTTGTCGCTAATATATCGATTATGGTGATGATCTAATTATAACTGATGATCTAATTATATTTAAAATGCTGAAGCTTCTTCTTGGAATCTTTTGGATGCGAGATATACTTTTTGGCTGAGGTATAAACTTTTGCACGTGGTACTATACTTGATCGGAGAATTCTTTTGCAAAATGATATCACTCTGTCACATACATTTTTAATATAAATTCCCGCACAGTCTCCACGGTCATCAATTTCTTCTTGCGTTTGATTCGGGTCTTAATCGAGTAAAGTTTTCACTTCCTCCTCTTTAAACTTTTTCGGCTAGTCTGAATGTTCCTTGTCTTCTGTGTAAAAATATCTTTTTTATAGCGTTGAAACCAGTACTCACATGTTAAAATCGATGGAGTATAATCATCATAAGCTGCCGATAGCATTCGTTGACTTTCAGCAACACTTTTTTTCAAATGGAAGCAAAAAAGCAAAACTTCCTGCAAATTGCAATTGGTACAAAATTCGATATATTCAATACTCAAAAATGTTGTTTACACTTCAGCAAAATGATACATATTGAAAACTAAAGTTGATGATACTTGAACTTGAAGATAACAACAATACGGCCCGATGCGATACAATAGTTACGCCATCTCTTGAAAATCCTTTAAAATTAATGCACATTCCCAATAAATCTTTGCGTACGAAAATTGAAGCGTGTTCGAGGAGAAGATAAAGCTACGTTGGAAAAAGATGTCAACGTATAAGAGCGAGCGAGCGAGCGAGAGAGAGAGAGAGAGAGAGAGAGAGAGAGAGAGAGAGAGAGATGATAAATATTTATTGTTTTGTGAGTATATATGATAAGTATAGCGCGATGGGAATATCTGCGCCTGATGACGGCGGTGGTGGGGATCAGCGGTGGATCGCGCCCAAAGATAGCGGTAGGGACTGGCAGCGGATTGCGCCCGGAGGTAGCGATGGGGACCGGCGGCAGATCGCAAAGGCGGAGAGACTCCGGATACTGACCCCGCGTTATCCGATAATCCGCTGTGGTAACGGTACATCACACCTCCACGTGACGCGGGCTCCGTAATTTCCTCCTCTTCTCGTATGAATTTTCCGCGACATTATCCTCACACATCCTGTGACGCCATTCTCCTCCTCTCGACGGCATCCTCTTCACCATGTGATATTATTCTTTTCCCCGTGATGTCGTCCCCCTCATCCTGTTCCGTCATCCCCCTCCCTCGTCTCCCTTATCGTGTGATGTCACTCCTCCCTCATCCCTGTGATGTCATCCCTCTCGCCTAGTAACGTCACCTCTCCCCCCCGCGAATACCCCCTTTGCTTCTCATCATTTCTTGGAGTCCCTGGCTTAAAATCCCCTTTGCTTTACTACTCATGTCAAGTTTATTTAAGCAGTATTATTTTAAATCATGCATCACAATGTTAGACACCATCAGGGACAATGCTAAACCCTTAGGCACTCTAAATGTCTGTTTATAAATTTTGTTATTGAACATAAAAAACGTTGAGTTAAGAACTAATTTTAATGCGAAAATAAATTCGGCTAACGGAATTTGCGTGTTGTTTTGTATTAGATTTTGTTTTGTTGTTGTTGGGAGCGACCGAGTTACTCTGATCGCGGCGTGACGGATCATCAGATTGACAATTCACAATTAGAAGCAGCGCCTCTTGAGGCGACCATTTTAAAGTATTGTTCAAATTCTAGGCATCACGCGATGCACGTTACTTCGGAAACGAACAGAGACCTCTTAACCATATTTCGGCTTTTGCTTTTCTTCAACCTCCGTTTTATCTTAGAATGAAGAAGACGTGTTCGGTGTCTCTCGATCGTTATCGTTAAAACTCGATCTCATGACCAAGACAAGGGTTGATCGCACAGTGTTTCATAATTAGCGACGTATTTCCTAATTTAATAACGAGATAACCGTTACGGTGTCGAGCGCGAGTTCGCACAACGAAGTCATACGAGCGTCGAAAGAATGGCGATTTGATCACGTACGCAACGTGCTCAAGCGAGAGCAAACGTACTCCGGATCGGCGAGCTCTTCTCGGAACATCGCTTTACGCAAATGTGTCGTAAAGAACATTGGCAATAAAATCTCGGAACAGCACAAATTACGTCATTGATAGAGAAGTGGTTTCCATTCTGTTGGTCCACTCCTGTCTTCACTCCTTAAGGTTTCAAGCAAAACGAGAACTAGGGCAAGCAATACCGCGATCACGCATATTATACGCGCATGTCGCACTGAATCTGAATTATTTCATTCTCTCAAATATAAAACTGTAGTCCTTCGAGCCGGATTAAGTGATTTGTGAGTGACGCCGAACTGTGTGAAGTCAAAATGAGCGATCCGCTCTCAAAGCAGCAGATATTATTTTCAACCGTGGCTCGCGTTAATCAATCTTAAGAAACTAGGACAAAATAATTACACTCCAGCCGAAATTAGAGCACGAATGTCCATGCTCAAAGAAACCTAATGTGTAGTCAAACTCGTGCAGCTCTTTCAAGCTCATCCAGAGGAGAGGATGGGCTCTCTCGATTACTTCACATCGAAATAAATGGAAGCTCACAAGGAACATTATTTGGCAGTTTTAGACTACATGGCCCAATATCTCGAGGAACTAGAGTCAGTCATGAGCCAAAATCAATCAATAGTCAATAGCACAGCAGTGCTTGCGGAATACTCCTCTTTATTGTCATTAACATCTCTGTCAAAACATCTCCCTTCGATTCAATTACTGTCGTTTTCCGACAAATCGAAGAAGAACTTTTGCAATCGTTTTAAAGCATTAATTATTCAAAATAAAGACTTGTCAAATTTTACTCGCATGCATTTTTTCGCGTCTAGTCTAATAGGCCGTGCGAAAAACGCTATTGCTAATTTGTCCATAACAGCGAGTAACTTCGAAGTCGCCTGAAAGGCGACTCTAATCACACGATTTGAAGACAAGCGCCGATTAATTGAATTTCAGTGTCGACACTCCCTAGCTTGTCTCGCGAATCCGTGTCGGAACTACACGCGTTGCGTGATACAACAGACAAAGCAATAGTGTCATTAAGACTCGAGCGTACATCTGATGAAATATTAAGCGATTTCTTCGTTTACGACATTACACAAAAGTTTGTTCCGGCCACGCGGCGAGCGTAGAAACTCAAATTCAGCAACGACGCTCCTTCAGCAATCTATGACGAACTAATTTGTCCGCACTCGTGCTGGGAGAATTAAAGCCGGTTAGAACTTCAAAGAACAACGATATTAAAGTCACATGTATGGCAACCGCATCTCAGGCGATGAGCAAAGTCACGGTTCCGGAGATATGAAGGGATGAAAGTGATGATTTCTTATAATCTATTAAAATACACAAAACTCTTCAAGTGTCTATACCAAGGAATAAAATATATATTTAACGAAGCATATCATTTCTTATTTTTTTACGCTGGATTCAAATATGACTTTAGCCGCGATGCATTTTGAAGTGGATGCGGCAGCGTCCATGCTGTCTGCGACACGCGCCGGCGGCGGTGGCGGCGACTGTGACAGGATCCCAATGATATGTGACGTCACAATATGATGGCACGTATCATTGGTACTGAGATTTACGTAAACATCGATAGTGCCGGGACCTTCCCGTGCTTTCTTCTTCCCTTCTTCTACGCCTATGAGTACCCTCCGCGTCTCTCTTGCCTACCGTTGGGTTAGAATCCGTTACACTATACTACTCATTATCATTTCCTAGCTTAGTTTACAAATACCAGTGTATAATTTCATTTCCATTCTTTTTTTGTTAAATATTAAGTTATAAGCAAATGGAGATCGAAGTCGAATAATTCGCTTATTCATTATCATTTCCTAGTTTAGTTAACAATTTCCAGCGTGTACTTTCTATCATCAATCAAAATTTGAGATGATCGCGGTATTATGACAAGCGCCTCGCACACCGCTGCGAGTCTCTAAACATCATTGCAGACATTCGAGCGCCTCTAGGCCATCCAGTGCCAGATGATGCAACATTTTAAGAGCTGATCGACGACAATAATAATAAATTCTGAAGCGCCGAGTATGTCATGAATAGGTTGGCGCGCGGGGAGCGAGGCTCCCGCTTGGCAAGCGCTTCGCGCCCCGCACATCGCCACAAGCCTCTAAACATCATAACTTGAATTTGCAGGCATTAATATCTCTAATGCCATCTAGCTGTAGACGCTGCAGCTGTACATTCTGCTTGTCGACGATAATGACGTTTTTTAAAATAATGTGAAATTCAGAGATTCAGAGAGTTTGCGTCGCAATATCTCCGCTCGTAGGGTACGTAGAAAAAAAGTAAAAGTACTTTCATTATACAATCCAGTAGCTATCCATCGAGTGTGTATATAACTTCATCAGTTTAGCCATTACTGAGAACCATGTCTTTAGATCTGCCGCAACTTGTCGCTCACGTAAAAGAGGCATGGCAGTGTCTCGCGCCGTGACACTTCGCGTTTTCTTAGTCGTCGAGATACTATCGTGTCTCCAAATTGCTGAGGAGGACACTAAAGTAAGTTGAAACGTTCAAAATAAGATTATTTCTTAACAATAAAAAAAAACACAAAAAATGTATGAGTGTGTCCCTCTTTTATTATAATAGATACATTCATTATTTTACATATAGGGTGTTCAAAAAACGTCGGGATCCCAGATTTACTTGGAAGGATGACGTTTTTTGAATGAAATGTTTCAGAAAAAAATTGTAAAGTAAAAAGGTCTATTTACAGATCTTATCAGTTTAACGTTTGGTGGTCGCCAAGGTCAAGACCAAATCGATTTTTTTAAATAGGACATCCTATTATATTTTCGATTCCAGAATCTAATAGCCGGTGTTAAGGGCTTCTCAAAATACTGTAATAAAGTAATTTTTCATTAAATAATTTTCGAATTTATGAATCTGGAAACTTACAGTACCACCGGCATTAATATTACCAAAAATGCACATAGGAGATGAGTTACAATAGGAAATGATAAGATTTTTGATTGTATTGTTTATTATTTTTTATCGATTCCTTTAAAAGGAACAGAAAATATTTTTTTTAATCCGGGATCGCGTACCGATCATTTTGCAGTACTCTTCTGTTTCCTATTTATATCTCTTTCAATTATTTTTATTTATATCTTTCATTTATTGGTATTATTATAGTTTTACCTTTACATAAATGTTTATTAATGTTTTTCGCATAGTATGCGAAAATAGATGATATAAACACGCTTATATCTACATAAAATTTGATATGTTTGTAACGGTCGATCTAAAAGACTATAGCGTGCACACTACTTAATGTTCATCTCTGCCAGTCTCCGCCATTATTATATTTTTATAAATAAAAAATAAAATTATTATAATTTATTATAAATCTATTATAAATCAATTATTATAAATCTTTTATATATATATATATTATTTCGTTACATATCAATAATTTATCAAATAAAAAAACTAAAATTAAAAAAAAGATATATCATCTAACATATTAGGTGTACAAAAAAGTTCTGAGCTTTAGATTTGATACAATCGAAATAACAATTTAAATTTTATATATCTTCTCGCCTTTTTGTGGTTTTAAAGCGTTAACATTTGGCCTTCTAAAATG
>Ga0157364_1008797_pt1 | contig 10461 bp, 2 predicted proteins | sample AttsexASBM2_FD_111476 | JGI IMG/M metagenome (GOLD analysis project Ga0157364, IMG submission 111476) | Fungus gardens microbial communities from leaf cutter ant in Ribeirão Preto, State of São Paulo, Brazil - Atta sexdens ASBM2 | ecosystem: Host-associated > Fungi > Mycelium > Unclassified ... | reverse complement strand
TACACATATTTAGTAAATATTTATGTAGAAAATATATTAAATATATATACTAAAATAATTCTTATAAAAATCTGCTCATATGTAAATAAAATGTAAAAATTGTTTTGGTGATGTGGTGGCAACTTAAGTTTAAGAATCGATATATTTCCTTAAATAGTAAGTCGAAAAGTTAACGCTGGAGACCATTTTTTTTCTTTATATGTCGTACATTTCGTGGTAGCGAGAAGAGAAATGAAGCAGTGTTGGGTGCGTGAGCATTGTCTCAACAAGACCGTAAATTCAACCCTGCTTCGTTGTTTCTTTCGATCGTCGCGCGGAAGGACCTGTAACGCATCCGCGAGAATTTTTCTTTAGCTCGCCGAAGTATTCTGACCACCCAGACCATCCGGGAACAACAGATATATACGTATATACAATGCGCACATTATTCACCAAAAGTTTCTTGTAAACATCCTCACTCGATAAACAATGAGAGAGACACAGGCAACATCGCAGATTCCAATAAAATAATTCATTCGTCTATTGTTACATTTTTACAGCACGAAACGTCAGTTGTCAGAGGCGTACAAATTTAATTTAATTCGTTTAATTTAAAAACCGCATATTTTGACACACCTCGCATAATAATGCAATTTTTATGTAATAATAACTCAAGCAGTGTACACAGTTCTCTGGTTAACGCGGAATTGCGCGTAATACCCGTGCTAAAATATTAGATGACAAGATATACAACACTCGGCAAACTTCCTGCAAATTTCTGCCTCTTCTTGCCTTCGCACGTTTCGTATGTGCAAACGTGCGAATGTTCATATCGTCATTCTCTTTTTCGACCTTCTTCGGACAGAGTGCTATACGATCCTCTTAATGAAGTCCGACAACATAGCATAGCGAATGCATGCGAAGCTGCTGGACCATGGTGCAATACTGCTCGCCCCTGTGGAGATTATAGGATACACTCTATGATTAAAAAGGTCGCAGACGACACACGAACGTAATATGAGTGAAGTGCGAAATATCGTACAAACTCATGAGCCATGCTAAGAATAGATATTACTAGCTTGCACGATAATATTAGGTTGTTTCGTGCGAAAAGACCGTTTCATACGAAGAATTTTCATTCAATGTAATACTTTATAGAAAATCGAATGTGTCTAACTAAAATAATTTCACTCAGAAATTCTAAATAGTTTTTCAAAATAAAACTTTAATTTTCTAATCTCACAGTGTATATATATTATTAAAGTAATTTTTGCGTTGCATAAGTCTAAATCTTAACAAATCTACTTCCAATATTTTACATATATGTAACTACAGTAAAACGGATTAAAAGATACATAGACAAGATATTAACAAAAATATTTTTACTTAGAATTCCTATATACTTCAATAAAACATTTATTATCTAATATCACAATGTATGTATCTCATAGTAATTCTAAATCTATAACAAATTCGTTTTCAAAATTTCCACAGAACTCATAATAGAACAGATTAAAAGATACATATATGATGATGTTATTCTAATGGTATTCTAATATAAAGATCAAGAGACCTACTCTTTAACGCAATTAACATCAGTCGTACTGATCAGTTTGAGGCGAGTCACACAGTGAGCTTCTAATCTAATTAGATGCAACGAGAAGAAAAACCATTGGTGTCAATTGTCCACCTGACTCTGACACGTGTAAGATAACAATTATCATCGTGCATAGTGCAAACTCCTTACATAATATGCATACAAACAAAATTGCAGACATCATTTAATTGTTAAAGTAAAGCAGTGATAATCATGCTTTGTTAATAGTACAGCAGACATAATTAATATCAAAATATATCATTGACATAAAAATATGCATATCACCTTGTTATTAAAAATCTACTTATCTCATTTTCATTTATTTATCTTTCTATTACATGCTAAAGAGCAACTGTTGTAATCTATTGTAAAACGTAATTAAAATTCGCACATATGCGATGAAGAATTCTTGTGGCTTCCGACCGTTATACAATTACGCAATTACATAATCACCAGCCGACTCTGCATACTTCGGAGCTGGTTGCGCACTTAACACTTGACGTCGTATAAACAGAGAGAGAGGATGTGCATGAATAGAGAATTTATACCTCGTATAAATGGAGGATATGGGAAAATGGCGTAACCAGGCTGCTAATCCGATAACGGTTCCGTTCGCGTGTATGAGGGATAAATGCTACAGAGGTATCCTCAATATCCGCAATTACCAGGCTTCGGTGCGTTATCAGTTCTCTCCTCTCTGCGTAATAATCGCAGGAGTTTTAAAGAAGCTCGGTATTACCAATTAAATCCATGAAACACGCACATTCTGTGAGCGTTTATCACGAAAAATCTTTCCGACATGGCGCAATTTAATAAAAAGTCAGCCGAAAAAAAATCGAGCTGTCATTTTAAACATGCAAACATTTCTCGAGGCATGGTAATAATAATAATTCAACGATCGGGCATTGCCGTTATAATCGAAGAAATAGTAAGAATTCATTAAGATCTCTCTTTTTCGATAATCGTATAATATAAATGCTAAATGATTCTCGTTTCCCGATAGATACGATAGCTGGAGTCGTTTATCAGGAGAAAAAAGAGAAAGGAGAAGGATTTGCTCGCTAAATAATGTTGTTGCAAAGGATAGCTTGAGCATAGAATCAATTTTGATTAGAGAACCGATAATTAGATTAGAATTAGTCAGTCGCGACAGTTAATTTTAACAGCCGACAGAAGTCAGAATGCAAAAGAACGCTTTTCTAATGTTCTCCGGAATTCTCGACGCAGCTAGCAGTTAATCGAACGATGTCTAGTTGACTCCTACCATGCACAAATTACGAGGAATCTCGAAGGGCGACATAAACTGAACGACCGTGCTGCTAGTCGGAATAAATCTGGGACGAACGTAATTTACACTCACGATAGCGTGATTAAAGCCGATATTAACATACAGACAGGCTTGTTCCTTCACGTGAAGTCTCGGCTGTTCCAACTTATACGCTCATTCCTATACCCTTCATTTACGGCCCTTAGGCCGGTTTATTAGAATAGTTGATTATGTACTAACCGACATAAAAATTAAATCTGTTAAATTAGCGCCTGCTTTTCTCGTTTACGCAATTTAATTTAATTAAATTAACTTTTATGAGCAAATTATCGAGCTTTAGGAATATAAAAAAAAATTCGATAATTTATTTTCTCAAAAATCATTAAAAATTGATAGATAGATAGATTAATTCAATCATGAGAGTAAGACAGATGCATGCAGATTTGAATTTAAATTGAGCGAGAAAATAAACCTAGGAGATTTTGGAATAGCGACCTTCTAAATTCCGGATTTTAAATTCCAGGCGATAAAATGCTCCTGCCTGATGTATTAAAGCTAGGAGCTTTCTATACAACATTCAAGATCCTTGCCAGAACTCTATGGGTGATGAATAGACGGCTATAAATCCCGGCATCGGACGCGTGATCGAGCGATCAATCGAGTACCGTACAAAAGCCACAAATATGGATACTCTCGGCTAGCCATATAGATCGGACCCCATTTGACTACGCCATTATACGCGGATAGATCGTACATTCCGATATTCCGGAATGTACGAGTCTTAGTAAACATCTTGTTGCGAGAAATGTTTCTATGCGCTATCCGTCACCAGGGAAGATTTGTGGATGGATGCTTCGGATTTTTCAGCCCTACAACGTATCCCCGATATTTCAATGTACTTTCACAGTTTCAAGTTATTTAAACGTCACAAAGTGACATGAGAATTAAAATGATTTAAATTTCTCCTCCTAAGATTTAAAAAGTACAAGCTTATTAATCTCTACACTTTCTAGTCTTCTATATTTATTAATAGAAAGTCAATAATTCCTAATTCTGACAAATTTATTTCCAATTATTACCATGCGTCAAGCTGTTCGCCTATATGGAGAAAAGTCTAAAAAAAATTACTATGTCGAATTACTAAATTTATGGATGCATAAAAAAAAAATCTCGCCACGTTGCCTCAATCAAGCCCTCGCCTCGAGTAAATCCAGCGACAGGTAATGTCGCTACAGTTTTTACCGCTACGTGACAAACAGCGATTAATTTCAAGCGCCGACCTCCGTGCTACAAAATCGGACGGCACAAAATCGGACCGTTAAAGGTTAATAACAATCCGCGAGAAAGGTCGAGACAGCTTCGCCAAGTAGAGTGCCGTCGGGGTTTTGACGTCGCAAACATTGGCCCGAATTACTTTGCTCTTCAGCATGCTCTTCATTTTTCCGTCCTTTCCTGGCTGCTCGCCCAACATCAACCCGAGGACGCCTTCCGGGAAGAACGACGAACGGATCCCGATTGAAATACATGCCTTGGAAAGAGCCCTATACATACGCGTGCAGGTGTACCTGTGTGCACGTCGGCCAAGGCAAACTGAATTCATCGGCTGACAGCGAGCGAATGGCAGCACAAAGGGACTGCTAATTTGGCGCAGTACCTCGCGAAACCAAGAATGCTGAAGCGTTCTCCCGCCTGCCATCCTTTGGGCACATTAGTAGTGGATAGCGAGGATCAAAGGACTTGAGAATAAGAAGTGGTTCTCGAGTGCTTCATTCCAATGAAAAATCGTGGGACTGATTACACAAAAACTATTTCTTCTTCGAAGGGAATTCCCTTTCTGTGCCCATCGATACGCAATTTGTATCTTTGATTGCTCCATTGAGCTACTCGATTGCAACTTAACACGATCGTTCGGTCTGTCTGAATGTGCAGGCTGAATTACTACAATCCTATCCTTAAACTATATTCGATTTTTTCATTTTTTAACATTAGAAATACCAACGTAAAAAAAGAGTCTTACTCAGTAAAAGGACCAAGCGAATAAATTGTTATAAAAATAAAGAAAGTGGAGAACTAATATTTTATCAATATAAAGGCATAAATAATAGTATAAAGGCATAAATAAAAGACATAATTATTCAAAAGTTAAGAATTTCTGAATCCTATGTTTTTATATATACATAAGAAATATATTAATCTAAAAACTAGAAACAGTCAATAATGATTGCTTGGTAATTTTAGAGAGTTAGACAATTTTAAGAAATATACGTCGAAAAAATAAATCCGTTTAAGATTTATTCACATTCTCGTCTGACACTGCAATGCAAAATTTTTTTATCTTTACTTTTATATCTTCGTACATGAATTGAGAATTTAAAATAATTTTTGGAATAAGATTATTTTTGGATAAGATTATTTATAGTCTCTACCAAAATACTTATAAGTTTATATTGATGATATATTATCAATTATTTCAATATTATTACTTCATAACAACATAATAAATAGCATACTTAATTAATCACATTTGCAAAATAAGCCTAATTCCTCGTGATTCTACTTCTCCGTAAAATATATATCAGACGTGATGCAATATACACGAGTTTCAAGAAGATTCATATCAATCCCGAACAGAATAAATAAATAAGTAGAAAAACCGCGGTGACTGTCTCTGTCCGATTCTTCATGGTGGAATATGAATTACCAACAACAAAACACGAAGCACTCGTCGAGAACATTGGCCGTTTCGTGATGCTATACCCGACAACCCGTGTCTGACATACACAAAGCGGCTTGAATATATCCCTCCACTTCCGCAGACGAAAAGCCTAACATTATCCCAAGGAGTTCCTCTCTCCCTTATCTAGGATGATCTGAAGTCGTCGTGGAGTAGCGAATCTATACGAGCGCGCGTCTTTAGACCGCGTGATCTCCTCCGTTCCGGCTTACTCCTCGTCAACCCGGACAGCCGGTAAATTGAATTCTTTTTTCAGACAGTGGCATGCTCAGTCCGATTGGTCTGATCATAAGACTATTTCCACATGATATGCGAGAATCACGGAATGTGAAATGGATGCTGGACTTCTTCATCATTAGACGCTTAATGCACTTCTTCTTAACACTTCTTACATAAGTCTATTAACCATAGATCTATTAACGTTACAAACGTCGATTTATATTAAACTAACACAAATTGTACTAATATAATGATTGCTTATTTTTATATTCTGTTCCATTGCTAATAATTGAAAATAATTTAAAAATAAATATAATTAATTAAAAGATATTATTTTTTTTCGTATGGCAATAGAAAAAAATTTTTAATAAAATTAACAGTGAAATAATAAAAAAATAACACGATAAAACTTAGAAATATTTTATAAGTTTTTATTATTATATATAGATTTAAAGTTTATATCTATATAATACTTTAATCATTTGGAACTGCACTTTGTACAATTTTTAGCATAAACATTAATGTTAAAATGTCATTAATTATAAAAATGTTCCATATTTTTCCGAAATATGTATACGCATTTGAATGTGAAAGAATGTATTAATAAATATCACAAGTGCAAAAATATCAATATTGCCGTTTTCAAGCTCCAATTTCGAATACAGTTAACATGGAGGTGAGAGGACAAGGTAGAACATCCGCCGTAAAAATTCGATGAGGCATCCAACGGGTGCCTTGGGGTTCGGATTTACGCAAGATCATAACTCAGATTAAGACAACGCGCAACATTGCACGCGTTGCACTCGACTACCTGTCGCATAATTTCTGACCTAAGTCTCGTCCTGTGAAAGTATTCTATGAAGATCCCGTGGAATCTCCCGTGGATATCATGGAACTTCTTATAAGCTTCTTCCTTATCTGAGACGAGAAATCATGTAATTTTAGTATCAACTATTTCCCAAATACCTACATAATTATTTCTCGGTATTTCTTTAATTCATCTAACAATATTATTATTACGCAAATGGTTTAACAATTTCACGTAAATAAAAAAATTAAATATACACATACAATTATTCTTCGTTTACAATTTATGTAAACTTTTATTCGTTATGCAATTGTGTATTTGATATTATGCAACTTTTATATTCAAGATATTTCGCTTTTATTGACTAAAATAAATATGCAAATATAAATTAAATATTGGTCTCACACTTTGTGGATTAATTCACCCTTATAAAAAGCATATTTAACTTTTAATTTACTGTTTTTATTATTTACGATATTTTACTCAAGAAGATGCAGGTATTTCTAATTTTTTTGTGGTAAATAGTCCCCCCCCAGAAACTAATGGCGTGACGATAATAATCTGATACAACATATCAGACTTCAAGGACGCAGTGAAAACTTAGAATCGGGGAACTGGGCGAACAGGTGCGTTTAGACAGTCCATTTTGCATCGTTGCGTGTTTTCGCATTCAAATATCTTCGACGGAGCAATTTAAAACTCGTTTGAGCACTAAGATGGGACTTCTCACGAATACGAAGCGATTTCGTGTAGCATCTGGTCCGAAGACGAAGCCTAAAGGAGAAGCAAAAAAAAACAGCAGTCAAATAAAATCAAGAGAAAAGCTGGACCATCAAATAGAAGACGAATCGCGCGAGGATAAAAGAAACGGATATAAAAATATGCCTTATTATCATAGAACATTCTTTTTAAAAGAATCGAAGAAACCTGTCATGTAAATATGAGTATAATATGAATTAACAGATTTATCTAATCTAAAATTTTGTTAAAATTTATATCAATATTTATTACAACATAACTCAAGAAATGAAAGTTTCTAAAAAAAAAAAAATGAATTGAAATATTTTAAATTATTAAAATTATGTAATATTAATTTTAAAATTCAATACCGATATAATAATTTAGTAGAGGTATAAAAATATATATTCAAAATATGTTTTTCCTTTAAATTCCTATGCTTTTGTTGTACACATAAACAATTAAAAAATAATAAATTATGAACTGTCATTGTTGTAGCAAATGAGCAATTTGAAAGATTTTGAACAGCAGCCATTATATCCAATAACTACATAACGGAATTCCAAGATCCTCCATCTATTCAATGATCCTGTAGAATCACGTACATTCGTTCATGCGCGACCGGCCATCGATATGACCAGCAAATAACTGTTGCTAGAACATTGCGAACCCCGTCGAGACTATCATTACTGATAATTGCGGCCGGCTAACACCTCGTCCCACCTGAGAGAAATAGATCGTCTTATCCTCGCGTTTATTTTGCACTCGTCCTGACATCGCAAACGAGCGAGAGCAATACGACAACAGGATGTCTACAGCGAAAGGAGAGGCCTGAAAGAAACGACCAGCGATCGATCAATCTCCTTCGGCAAGAAATTTCGAAAGAGATGTCCCGCTCGAATTTTTCGTAGCCATTTACATCGCCGGCTATTTCGAAGACGATCGTGAAATTACGCCGAGTCGAATCACAAATGAACGAGACGAGCGGAAATAATAGAAAGATAGTAGGATTTATGGCAACTGTCTTTATGTTTTAATATTTTTTTTTGCTCATATCCATCGATGAGATGATTGAACGAGATCTCGACGACCTAATCAGTATATATGCGTCGATGATACTCCGCGGAAGGAGAAAAAAGTAAAGAGAAAAAAAGAGAAAAAAAATGAAAGGTACCAATGTAATAATCTTACATTCTATGCATTCGTTTCGTTAGATTCCACTTAACGAAGCCCCGCCGGGGTTATCCGAAAAAGAAGTAATCATAATTCATTCCTCGGCAATCTCCCTCGTGCGCGCACTCTCTGCTAGCGATAAATCGTCTAATCGTGGTTCCAAGATCGGAGTTCCAGAGAGAGGTGCTGTTTACGTCCGGCCCGTTTAAGGGCCGTGAGGGCCCTGCGTCTGTCTTCGCGAGGCGAGAAATTCGCACGGTGAGCGTTGCCGTTTATAACTTCGAAATCTGATCTCCGCAATGACGCGTTAAGAACGCAACGAATGAATTACGAGGTTGTATAGGTAATATTAATTTTTTTTATTCAGAAATGCACTTATATTTCATTCCATTTATTGTTAGTGGAGCAATATTTTTCGCTTAAGTATCTTTTTAGATTTTCTCCTTATTTCTATTTCATTTATCGCTATATAAAAAATAATTATAATAGAATTAATAAGATTCGATTAAGCAAATTTTAGTAGAAATAAATGGAATATCTGATTATCATAATTAAATTTTGGTACGCAACCGAAACGTTATAAGTTTATTTAATGTATATATTGTGATAATATTGAATTTGGTTATTATGACTACAATTTCCGACAAAAATTTCTGATTGAAAATAAACATGAACTAAAATATTCTGATCGTCAATCAAACTTCTATTATATCTCAATTAAAATTATAATAGATTGAACCAGAAATTTTTTATTGGACAAATAAAAATGTCCTATTCTAAAATTGTCTGATTATTTTAATTAAAATCGTTCATATTTCAAACAAATCTGATTATTATATGTAATTCAGATTAATTCAACCAATTTTTTTCTTCAATACTTCGTAAAAATTTGTATATTCTCCCAACATCAGAATAAAGTTGCAATTTCATCACAAGATCACTAATTTAATTTTGCTCCAAGAGAGAAAATTAGTTCCTGATTATGACATAAAGTCGCAAAATAATCCCGTATATCTATTTATATATATATATATATATATTTCACGCAAAGCAAAGTCTTCAGCGTCTATGTCTTCAGCGACTATGAAAAATAGTGCTATAATACCAGGTTCACTACCAATGAGAAATTAACCGAACAATTAATAACGCTGTATCGCCGGCGAAATCTCGCACTATGTTCTCCAACCTATAATTTATCCTCGACTCTTTCCATTGTCTTCAACTACGCCTTCTATCCCATATAACTTAATTAATAAATTCGAAATTAAAATAAAATCAAAGCGACTCAACGCAGAAGGTACACGAAGGTGTGCTTTCAAAAATGTAAAAAAATCATTATCATGGACTACCGCGTGCTATCTCGCTATTTTCGTGTTCGATCTCGAATTTGAGTAACGACCAACCAGCAACAACACGAGAAGAGCTCCGTATTGCGCCGGAAAAGAAATAATAATTTATACGTCGCCCCTGTCGGCACGAACAATAAATCCGCCAGCGTTTCGGTTAAAATTCTCGGTTAGAACCGAAGCGCGCGTTCAAGTGCGGACAAAAGTTACCCGGACCGCTTAGGGTAGCCATTATTCCTAGATAATTACATACTTCTCCCTCAGGAATTTTCGAAATGAGTTTCAGCCCCGATACCACCGTCGCCGGATTGGTCCAGACGATGATCTGGCCGATGGCATTGGCGTCATAAGTTTTTCAACGCTCGTCAAAGTGAAAGAAAACGAAGGGTGGTCGGTCTCCCTTTACTTCGTGAAAAGCGTGCATTATATAAAAATGTGGGGTCAGCTATTGTCCGAGGAAATAAAACCGATAATAGACTGAATCCTAATTCACAACCTAACGAATTTCTCCTATTATCTGTGGAATGTTTAAAAACGTTGAACGCAGATATTTTATTACGAAATCGCCGTATCTTTAAAAAAGACTATAAAAGAATATTA
>Ga0157364_1008796_pt1 | contig 10462 bp, 17 predicted proteins | sample AttsexASBM2_FD_111476 | JGI IMG/M metagenome (GOLD analysis project Ga0157364, IMG submission 111476) | Fungus gardens microbial communities from leaf cutter ant in Ribeirão Preto, State of São Paulo, Brazil - Atta sexdens ASBM2 | ecosystem: Host-associated > Fungi > Mycelium > Unclassified ... | reverse complement strand
TTTGTCATGGATATGTTAGTAAAGCTAATAGCCTAATAAAAACACGCAGATGTTGGAAGGAAACCCATAGACAACTGGTGACTTATGCTGGTGACTTATGTAACTGGGTACCACTCAAGCACACCCTGATTCTCTCTCTATTAACAATGACTAGTCTATCATTATATACTACAACAGACTCTAACCATACCTAGATATACTTTCATATCTATGCTTGTTCACACATGGATCAGCCCCTCATGTTTTGTCTTCTGGTAATTCATCACCTAGACTTTGTTATGATTGATGCCTCATGAATGCAACATGGACCAGGGTCAAGAATAATGATGACATGATTGGCTGCACTGCAATAGTCTCAGTCAACACCTCATGTAGTAGGTGTTATACCCTTGCTTCATCCTCATGTTCTATGACTTGTTTGCCTCATGTACAATGGACTATTTCCTCATTGCTTGTGCATATATATAGCATAGATATATTCCTGTATCCTTACGCTTTACCACTTGAATTCATCCCTTACTTCCTCTCAAGTCTTTGTCTAAGTGCAACCTGAGTTCTAAGCTAAGGTCATAATATTTTAAAGCATTGTTGAGCTTATCTTGCAAAAGGAGAGGTACATAGTGGTTAGTCCACAGACAAATTAGGTGAAGTTATTGCTGGATGATAAACAAAACATGTGTGGTGTAGACCACAAGAAGAACCAAGATAAGTTCAAGATGAACAGATAATATTGAGGTGTTATCAGAAAGACTTGGATCCTTGTAGATCACAAATGAAGCCTTGGAAGAAATGAATGAACAATCAGATAAAAAAATGTCTGTAGTACCAGTACCAGCAACAGTGAACAACAACAAACAGGCTGTTATGCCTAAGAATATGGTCCTAGATCCAGAATGGTTCAATGGGGACAGGATGAAATTTGAAAACTGATGGAGGGGAATTTGATTATTCCTCAAGAGCAACAGGGTCATAGAGACTAATGATAGGATTATAGCAATCCTGGCTTGCCTCAGAGAAGGTGTAGCGGATATTTATGTACAAAGAAAGCTGGACGAATTGGATGAAGAACTTGGAACCCAAGATTGGAAGGACTTCGTAAAAGGAATAAAAATGATATTTAGCAACAAAACAAAAGTAACAGATGCTGAATGGAAGATCGAATCCTTCAAATAAGAAAAATGGAATACAGTGGACTTCATAATAGAGTTCGAAGTCTTAGCTATGAAGGTAGATACAGATGAGCTGCATGCCATCTTTTTATTGAAGAAGAATGTATGACCTGACATCATCAAGATGATATTGGGATATCCATCTATAGTGGCACCAGAGATACTTAAAGAGTAGAAGGTAGTGATCATCTCAGTAGACCAAGAGTACAAGTTCACAGAAGGACAAAACAATTACAAGACAGAAACTGGAACAACATATGGTGGAAGAGGACAGCCGATGGACATTAGCAAATTCAATAATAATTTCAAAGATAGGAAGCCAAAGTGCTTCAACTGCAACAAGTATGGCCATATGGCCAAAGAATGTTGGAACAAGAAGAAAGAGAAAGAAACCAGAAGGTGTTTCAAGTGTGACAAAGAAGGACACATTGTGAAAGACTATAAAGGAAAACAGTCAATGAAGAAACAAAAGATCCAGAAAGAATCAGATGATGAAGACAATGAAGAAGATGACAAGAAACAAGGTTTTGGAGAAGATCTCAAGGTATGAGAGATCTCATCTGTAAATTCTCAAAATAAATATGTTATTCTAAACTGACAGAGTAATATGGAAAGAGAATTAAACATGCAAGCAAACATGAAAACAAAGAATGGCAAAAACCTCAAAATCAAGGTACTAGTGGATTCTGGTAATACACACGTGAGAATTGACAAATAGCTAGTCAAGGAGAAAAGGATACAGATAAAACTAATAAAATTTTCATTTAAAGTGTTTAATGTAGATGGAACAAAGAACAGAGAGGTGATCAGAATGGCACCTCTAAGAATCAGAATCAATGGACACAAGGAACAGCTGGAAGCTGCAGTAACAGACTTAAATGGAATGAACATGTTTCTAGGACATGACTGGTTGTGTTATGATCGGTACCTCAAGAATGAAGCATGAAAATGGGTTCAGGGTATGACACTATGATTGGCTATGCTGAAGTAGTATCAGTCAATGCCTCATATAGTAGATGCTCAATTCTCATTTATGCCTTCCTATCTTCTTATGTATTATGACTCACTTGTTTCATGGACTATACACGGTAACTGTAAGGACTACTTGTATATATAGCATAGAATACTCTTTTGTATCCTTATGCTTTACTACTTATACATTTCCCTTAAACTCCTTCTCAAGTCTTTGCCTAAGTGCAATCTGAGCTTTAGCTTAAGGTCATAATATTTGGTAAAGCATCAATGAGCTCACCTTGCAAGAAAGGTATAGTGGATAGCATCCATGGACGAAACTAGACAGAGTTACCTGTCAAGAACAAAACACATGTAGTGGAAACTACGAAGAGGAACCAAGACGAGTTCCAGAAGAATGAACGATATCGAGGTATTGTCGGAATGACTAGAATCTTTACAGATCACAGAAGAGGCCTTAAGCAACTACAAATGAATGGACACAGAGATGTTAACAGCATCAGCACCAGCAGTAAGCAATGAGAATATATAGGCAGGAGTGCCAAAGAACATGGTACTGGACCCAGGATGGTTTGATGGTGACTGGACGAAATTTGAAGGCTGGTGGAGAGGAATAAGACTGTTCCTCAAGAGTAACAGGGTCATGGAGACCGATGACAGGATCACAGTGATCCTAGCATGCCTCAGAGAAGATGTAGCAGGCATATATGCACAGAGAAAGCTCGATGAGCTAGACGAAGAAATAGGAACCTAGGACTGGGAGGATTTTGTCAAAGAAATCAAGATGACATTCAGTGACAAGACAAAGGCAGCAGATGCTGAATAGAAGATTAAAACATTCAAGCAAGGAAAGAAGAATATGGCAGACTTCATGATCGAGTTCGATGTATTAGCTATGAAAGCTGATACAGATGAGCTGCATGCCATCTTTTTGTTGAAGAAAAATGTACAACCAGACATCATCAAGAGAATACTAGGGTATCCACTGATAGCTGCACCAGAATCACTTAAGGAGTGGAAAGTGGCTATAACATCAGTAGGACAAGAGTATGAGTCCACAGAGGGACACCACGATTACAAGACAAGCACTGGAACAATGTATGGTAGACAAGAACAACTAATGGACATTGGAAAGTCCAATGAGATCTTTAAAAATGGGAAGCCCAAGTGCTTCAACTGCAACAAATATAGGTATATGGCAAAAGAATGTTGATTGAAGAAGAAAGAACGCGAAACTAGGAAATGTTTCAAATGTGAGAAAGAAGAACATATTGCCAAAGACTGTAAAGAAACACAGTCGATGAAGAAGCAAAGGATTCAGGAGGAATTAGACAATGAAGAAGACAAGAAAGAAGAGTAGGGTTTTGGCGACAATCTTGAGTAGGCACAGTACAAGAGATCACCCATGTAAATTCCCAGAATAAATATATTATTCTGAATTACTGAAGTAGCAAAGGAAAGCAGAAATTAAACATGCAAGCAGACATGAAAACGAAGAACAGAAAGAAGTTAAAGATCAAGACATTGGTAGATTCTAAATGTACACATATAGAGATTGATAAGTGACTGGTTAAAGATAAGAGGATCCAGACGAAACCAATAAACTTCTCATTCAAAGTTTTTAATGCAGATAGAACAAGAAATGGAGAGGTGACCAGGGTGGTATCTCTGGAAATTGAAATCAACAGCCACAAGGAACAGTTGGAAGCAGCTATAATGGACTTAGATGGGATAGACATGTTTTTGGGTTATGACTGGCTAGTCAAACACAATCCAGAAGTCAATTGGAAGAACGGCACTATCAGGTTTACAAAATATCCAGGAAATTGTACAATGAAACACGAGGATATTAGGTTCAAAACCAGGAGGACAAAGGCTACAGATACTACAGAACAGAACAATGGTGAAATTGGCAAGGAACCAGACAAGACAAATCTAGAAAATTTACCAGAGTACATTCAACCTTTCACACATTTATTTAACAAGAAGAAATTTGAAAAATTACTGGAAAGACGAGAATGGGACTATGAAATCAATCTTATGGAAGAAGCTCCAAAGGAATTAAATACAAAAGCTTATGCGGTGACACTAAAGGAAGAAGAAGCCTTGAATCAATGGTTAGATGAACAACTCAAGGTGGAACTAATAGTGGAATCAAAATCACGATATGTAGCACCCTGTTTCTATATTCTAAAGAAAGACAGTTTATTACGATTGGTCTAGAATTACAGAAAGCTCAACCAGGTCATAATAAAGGATAAAACACCATTATCTCTAATTGGAGAGGTGATAGATAAACTCAAAGAGGCAAAATATTTCAACAAGTTATGTTATGATCTTAAATCCTTAGGGTTGGATAAAAGAACAACTCTTATATTAGAGAAACACAAGAGAACTCGATAGAAAGCTCTTTACAAAATAGTCTACTTTATATACTTCTACAGATGGTCCATGCTAGGTACTGTGCATCCTACCCTAAATGACCATGTGTCAAGTATGAGACCAATATATGGTGTCTATGTTGTATGATGTCATTTTGTTCCAGAACCTTCTACTCCCTTCTCTCAAGTTCTATGATTGTGACCATATCATCAGATGTGACAGATGTGACAGTGTGACTAATCACTTTTAACCCTAACCCCAGAGTTCTAAAAATAGAAAAATGACAAATAAATTAAAAAGAAAATAAAATGAGAAAGAAAATAAAGAAAAAAACTAAGTCCACATTCTTCATTTTTAACAAGTTGGACTTTATCTGGGAATACAATAACATATGGATCAAGGAAGGAAATGAATGGAAAGCTGCATTTCTAACAAACAAAGGGCTATTTGAACCACAGGTCATGTACTTTGGACTATGTAATTCACCAGGAACATTTCGAAGGATGATGAATAGTATTTTCTGGGAGTTACTCTATGAAGAAGTGCTGGCAAATTATATGGATGACTTTGTCATACCTGTGAAAATCATGGAAGAATTGGAGTAATGAACTGTTAGGTTCTTGAAGATAGCAGAGAAACACAATCTGTGTTTTAAACAGTCAAAATACAACTTCAATATAGAAGAAATACCCATTCTAGGAGTTATAGTGGGAAAGAGACAAGTCAAAATAGAGCAGAAAAAGATCAAGGCAGTAAAAGAATGGAAGACACCAACAAAGGTCAAGGATGTAGAAAGTTTCCTTGAATTTGCCAACTTCTACCGATGCTTTATCCAGAACTTCAGCTACACAGCAAGGCCATTAAATGAATTGAAGGGCAAGAAAGAATGGAAATGGAATGAAGAACACCAAAAGGCATTCGAGGAACTTAAGAATAAAATAATGAGTCAACTGGTTCTTTCTCTGCCAAGAAGAGAGGGAAAATTCAAAGTGGAAACAGATGCTTTAGGACATGCTATAGGAGGAGTGCTATCCCAGGAACAAGATGGGAAGTAGAAACCAATAGCATTTTTATCGAGGACAATGCAACCTATAGAAAGAAATTATGAGATCTATGACAAAAAGTTACTGGCAATAGTGGAAGCTCTGACCAAGTGGAGACAATATTTGTTGGATGCATTGGAAATGTTCGAAATCTGGACGGACCACAAGAATTTGAAGTATTTCTGAGAATCTCACAAATTAAATGGAAGACAAGCAAGATAGTATCTGAAGTTGCAAGACTATGACTTCACATTATAACATATTCCAGGGAAAATGAACACCAAGGCAGACATACTGTCAAGAAAAGACCAAGTAAATACGGAAGAAGACAACAAAGATGTTCAACTTTTTAAGAAAGAACTATGGTCAAGAAGAATGACAGCTGATATCATGATGATAGGAAGGAAGATGATAATGGATGAATGTGACATAATCAAAAAGATTAGAAGAAACAATACCAGAGAAAAGGAGGTGATCCAAGCACTGAAGAAAGAAGATGGATTGACATAGGAAGAAAATGGAGTGGTATACATGGAAGAAAGAATCTATATGCCAAATAACAAGAAAATCAAGGAAGAAATCCTAGAGGAAAATCATAACTTAGTAGATGTGAGACATCCAGGACAACAAAGAATGTTGGAACTAATCAAAAGAAACTATTGGTGGCTAGAAATTAAAGAAGATATCAAGAAATATATACAAGGATGCTTCAAATGCCAGCAGAATAAAGTTCAACACCAGAAGAAGGCAGGAAAGCTACATTCACTGGAAATTCCTCAAGGGCCATAGCAAGAGATTAGTATCAACATCATTGGACCTCTGCCCAGATCAAATAGAATAGATGCCATAGTGGTCATTGTAGACTGATTTATGAAGATGATTCGATTAAAAGCAACAACGACCAATATATCATCAGAGGGAATTGCCAGAATCTACAGAGACGAAATATGAAAACTACATGGTGTACCAAGGAAGATTTGTAGTGACAGAGGACTACAGTTTGCATCAAAATTCATGGAAGAACTCACAAAAGTATTGGGAATGAAACAACAACTATTGATGGTATATCATCCTCAAACAGATGGTCAAACAGAAAGAATAAACCAAGAGATAGGAACATTCTTACAACATTACATCAACTACCAACAGGATAACTGGATGGAATGGATAGCTGCAGCGGAATTTCAGTACAATGACAAGAAATACACGGCAACCAGAAGAACACCATTTGAGTTAAACTTTGGAAGGCACCCATGGAAAGGAGATCTTGTGGCTCAAACAGAGATTCTACGAGTAGAAGAATTTCTTATTGGAAGGAAGAAGAGTTGGGAACAGGTGACAAAGACAATAGAAGAAGCATAGAAAGTGATAAAGAAGTAATTTGACAAAAAAAGGCAGAATCCTCAAGGACTAAAGGTTGGAGACAACATGTGGCTTGAAAACAAAAACATTCATTCAAATTGACCTTCAAAGAAGTTGGATAACAAAAGATACGGGCCTTTTAAGATCTTAAAGGACATTGGCTTGGGAGTATTTCAACTAGAACTTGTGGAAGGATGGATGATTCATAATGTTTTCAATGAAGACCTGCTGACACAATGTGTGAAGCTGAATTTCAAAAGATAACATGAGGAACCAGCACCTCTGCCAATAATTATTAATGAAGAAGAGGAATATGAAGTAGAAGAAGTCAGGAAGCACAGAAAACAAGGCAGAGGAACACAATACCTTGTGCACTGGAAGGGTTATAGAGATGAACATGACCAATGGATTGCGGAAATGGGGTTTCCCCATGCAAAAGAGGCGATAGAAGATTATTGGGCTAGGTATTTAAGTCAAAACCTATAAAGAGGGAGGGTAAAATCCCATTGTAACAACTTAAAGCAGTCACTCAAATTCTTAACAGCAAATGTCTTCTCAATTAACCAACAACAACTACACTACAGCACTAGAATTCTCAAACTCTTACATTTCCAGACAATTGAACAACATGAATCTAGCATAAGAAATGAAGAAGGAAAGAGAAGATTGGATGAGGTTATACCATAAGACGTTGAAAGGATTAGAGACGATGATTGATGTACAGAAGATGGTGAAGAATATCAAGAAATTGACAGAAGAGGTGAACACAATGTTGACAGAAGTGGAAGGAACTATCCTAGCTGCAAGTATCAATAATCAAATGGTAAACGCTACCAACATAGCAGGAATATCAGAAGACCTTTAATACATAGTACAAAGCAACATGGAGGATTGAGTGTTCCAAACACAAAGAATGTTAGCAGATAAATTGGATGTATACAAAGGAAAAGGGAATAGATATGTGAATGAAAATATCTGGGAAATTTAAGAATTGTATGCTGATAAAGAACAAAAGGAAAAGAACAAAGGAAAAGTAGAAGATGAGGAAGTCATACTAATCAAACCCTATGAAGTATCTAAGTCAAGTTCAACAAAAAGCTCAAGTTTTGTTGATAAAGAAGTTGACAATTTCCTAAAGTACATTGTCAGGAGTACAGTATGAAGTACATATATAGTACTAGCCAGATGTCAAAGCTAAGCTTGACATTGCACACTTTTAGTGTAACTAGTTCAGTAGCTGGTCTGTTCCTAACATACATAAAGTTCATCAAGTCACCCACCCAAACAAGGATTTTCCAACCACCACCTTACTATCAATCACTTTAATCTAGGGGAGAATAAGATCCTGACTTCTGGAAAGAAGTAGCAACTGCTCTGGTAGATAACAAATACAATATGAAAACAGCAAGGAATGGATATCCCATCAGGATGTTCCAAGGAGGACTGTTATATAAACCATTCTTCATTGCAATCAATAATTGAGGACAAGTCATTATTGGTCCAAACAAGAAAACAGTTGTGACATATGTGGTAGGAGAATTGGAGGTTTTAATCTGATTTATAAGGACATGAATGCTAAAACGGAGGTATTGTTATGATTGGTACCTCAAGGATGAAGCATGGAGATGGGTTCAGAGTATGATGCTATGATTGGCTGCACTGAAGTAGTATCAGTCAGTGCCTCATATAGTAGGTGCTCAATCCTCATTTACGCCTTCCTGTCTCCTCATGTATTATGACTTACTTGTTTCATGGACTACACATAGTAACTGTAAGGACTACTTGTATATATAGCATAGAATACTCTTTTGTATCCTTATGCTTTACCACTTATACATTTTCCTTAAACTCCTTCTCAAGTCTTTGCCTAAGTGCAACCTGAGCTCTAGCTTAAGGTCATAACAGGTTGGTCAAGCATAACCCAGAAGTTAATTGGAAAAATGGAACAATACAGTTTACAAGGTGTCTAGGAAGCTGCAAGATGAAACATCAAGATATCAAGTTCAAAACTAGAAGAACACAGGTAACAGAAACCAAGGAATAGGACAATAGCGAAATTAGCAAAGAACCTGACATGACAAACCTAGAAGATTTACCTAAGTACATTTGACCATTCACGCACTTGTTCAACAAAAAAAAGTTTGAGAAACTACTAGAACGACGAGAATGGGATTATGAGAAAAACCTGACAGAAGAACTCTGAGAGAATTAAATGCAAAGGCATATGCAATGACACTAAAAGAAGAAGAAACACTAAACCAATAGCTGGATGAACAACTAAACCAATAACTAGACAAACAACTGAAAGCTAGTTTAATTGTGGAGTCAAAATCAAGATACATGGTACTATGCTTTTATATTCCCAAGAAAGATAGTTCATTATGGTTGGTTCAAGACTATAGGAAATTAAACCAAGTTACAATAAAGAACAAGACATTATTACCTCTAATTGGAGAAGTAATCGACAAGTTGAAGGAAGCCAAATACTTCAATAAACTTAACCTTATCTGAGGATACAATAATGTTTGGATTAAAGAAGGTGATGGATGGAAGATAGCTTTTCTAACAAACAAGAGACTATTCAAACTATACAATTCACTGGGAACATTCCAGAGAATGATGAATAGCATTTTCCAGGAATTACTCTACAAAGGAGTGCTGGCAAATTACATGGATGACTTTGTTATACCAGCCAAAACAATAAAGAAACTCGAGGAACAAACGATTAGGTTTTTGAAGATTGCAGAAAAACACAATTTGTGTTTTAAACGGTCAAAATGTGACTTCAACATGGAAGAAATTCTGATATTGGAAGTAATAGTTGGCAAAGGACAAGTATGAATGGAACAAGACAAGGTCAAGGCAGTCAAAGAATGGAAAATGCCAATGAAAATCAAAGAAGTGGAAAGCTTCTTAGGATTTGCAAATTTCTATCAGAGGTTCATTCAGAACTTCAGTCATATAGCAAAGCTATTGAACAACCTAAAAGGAAAGAAGAAATGGAAATGGGAAGAAAAACATCAACAAGCTTTCAATAAGCTAAAGGACAAGACTGTAAGTCAACTAGTACTCTCTCTTCCAAAAAGAGAGGGAAGATTCAGAGTGGAAACAGATGCCTTAGAACACGCCATTGGAGAAGTGTTATCCCAAGAACAGGAAGGAAAATGGAAACCAATAGCCTTTTTATCTAGGACAATGCAACCAGCAGAAAGAAACTATGAAATCTATGACAAAGAACTACTGTGTTACAACTCAAAGATCTTAGAGTGGGTTAGTAAGAAGAACCTTGTATTGGGTTAACATAAGAGAACTCGATAGAGAACTCTTTATACTAAAGACACATGGTCTATGCTATGTACTTCTAGCCTACCCTAAACAACTATGTGTATGTTAAGAACACTAATGATGGATTCCAATTTTTATTTCTCTTTTCATTTTATTTACTTGTCTTTTTCATTTCTTGTCTATTTTCTATTTTTAGAACTAGGGTTAGGGTTTAGTGACAAAGACCACGCTGTCACATGACACGGGCAC
>Ga0157364_1008795_pt1 | contig 10462 bp, 7 predicted proteins | sample AttsexASBM2_FD_111476 | JGI IMG/M metagenome (GOLD analysis project Ga0157364, IMG submission 111476) | Fungus gardens microbial communities from leaf cutter ant in Ribeirão Preto, State of São Paulo, Brazil - Atta sexdens ASBM2 | ecosystem: Host-associated > Fungi > Mycelium > Unclassified ... | reverse complement strand
CTGCTCTAGACTATTCCACATGACTTCTAGGTCACATGCTCTTCTATCTCTCTGTCCATTGTAGACTAATAATATACTACTGTCCTATTCCTGTCCACTAACCCTAACCCTAAAGTCTGTCCACATCCTTGCACTATAACAATACAGATGAACAAACAGTTTCAAACAATATGATATGATTTAATCTCATTCCAGTAAGCTTGCTACTGGAAACAATTATGCTAGAGTGCAGCTCACACTAAGAAGAAACTAAGGTCAGAAGGTCTGGGAGACTGAGTACAGCAAGTAGGAGAGGAGAGAGGTATGATACCAAGCACAGAAGGTCATGTAAGAATAACACTCAGTTACTCAAATGAACACAAGAATATAAGCTTATATAGTGGATAAGTAGTGAACATTGTCTAATATCATGTCTGAGTACTCTACTTGTAATAAGATTGAAACAGTCTACTGAAAGGAACAATACCTAAGACAAAGATAAGGGTTAACAAGAATGAGAGTTATAGTTGCAAGTTTTGCCATTCTAACACTCCCCCTCAAATCATGGTGAGGCCAAGTTCATAAGCAAAATACTTGACTTTGAGTGAGGGTGGGCCTTGGTAAAGACATTACAACCATGTCTTCAGTAGAATAGTATATAAGGCAGATTTTCTCTTCCTCAATGATCCAATGAATGAAGTGGTAGTATATATTAATGTGTTTTGTATACAAATGGTATTGATGGTCTTTTGTAAGTGCAATGGCTAACTTGTTTTCTGAAAAAGTGTTGTAGAGTGTCATAGTATACTTTTTTTTTAAGTCAACAATTTATTACACAGAGCACAATGGTAGTCCATGCCTACAGAAGGAATTATGTATGGAGTATCAACACCCTAACCTTTTTATGCAGTTACCCGATACAAAGAACTACTAAGGAATTGAACCCATAACCTCAAGTAGGTTTGAGATAAGCATAATACACATGGACAGGGAGCTCTTCCACTATGCTATCTCTCTCCCAGTTATAGTATACTTGAACCCTTGTATTTTATTTTATTTTAATTTTTTTAAATCAACAATTTATTATATGGAGCACAGTGGTAGACTATGATAACTACACAATGTAATTACTTAAATAAAGAGGAGAAAGAAAGAAAAGGAAAAGAGAGAGAGAAAAGTAGGAGACATAATACTATACTAGGTAGAAAGTCAAATACAGTAGGTAAATGATACTATACAATGCCTTCTTGAAAGCAAAATTTTCCTAAGTTGAACTTGAGAAATATAAGAACATCTTTGAGAAGCTCCCACTTAGGATTTTATGACTTCATATACCATACACACTTATATAGAATGTATATCCTTATCTCAATAGGAGAGTTGCTACATAGGCATGTAAATAAATCATTGGGAAAGAACCTTAGCCTATATTCACCAATGGAAGCATGATTGATAATTAATCTAATGATGTGTGCATATAAAAAGTTGGAGAGACTGAAATGTTTCAGCCAAAAACCATCTTTAGAGTAGGTAGGCTGGCTGTCATCATTATTTAAATCAAGGAAATGTCTTCTTTTGTAGTTGGATGCTTGGAAATACATCTGCCACTTTTGACAATAGAACTGCATTCTTTTTTTTTACTGAACTCCCATAATATTTTGCTAGATAAAATAGAGCTCATCTTGTGGAATTTTGATTTCTTGTTGACTAGTAAATGTGGAGATCATTTATTGTTACTAGAACAGTCCCAAAATGAAATCAAGTTACTAGCATTCTTGTCAAAAAACTTTCTCAAGTCACTGGATATAGCTATAACATATAGTTGGTATGAATGAATAGATGTGTTGAAGATATGTTTGGCAGCATAAATAGCATATGTGACAATAACAATATATGTGACATCTTGTATTCGAGGTGCTTGACTGATGCCATATCTAATAGTAAAAAGTTTAGCTTCTGTTGATGATTTATTTTTGATACTTATATCAGATATAATGAGTATAGTATCTTGGTTTTTGGATGAAATCTCATAAATATTCTCAAGTTTGTTTTAGTAAGTGATTTTTACATCAACATCTTTTCAATTAGCTAAATGAAGGAAAAAATAATTAGTCAAGGTGTCTACAAGACAAAAGCCAAATGAAAGTTCTTTATTCAAACTGTTAGAAATTGGAAATATTTTGTTTAAATAATTATTGATATCCACTATAGGACTTTTGACCTTCAAACATTGCTTGGGGTAAGATAAAAAGTGGCTATGTAATAAGAAATAACTTTCTTAGAATAATGTTCACCTAAAAGAGAGTTTATCACATAATGTTTGGAAAGAAACACTACTCAAAGATGATACTAACAAATGATTTTATCAAGATGGTAATGAATAAGGATAAGACTGGTGATAGCCTTGACTTCTTATAAAGGTAATATGCAAAAGGCTTTTGTAATCCATAGAACTGCTCTTCTCTACATTAGAGAGAATTTACATTCTGTATAAAAGATGTTTGTGTATTGAAGAGAGTTCTCTTGTTGAATTGCCCAACATCTTCATACTTTTGATAGTAAATAAGGCTTTATTGGTGTAATAGCAAATGTGGTGTCAAAAAGAAAGTTTTTTATTGAAGAAAACCCCTAGATATTGCTATATATCTTTCAGACTAAGTAAAGTGCCTCCTGCCAGTATCAAATCTAGTAGAGGTGGATTAACATTCTTTGTTGATCTCAAGAAGTAGAAAAATTCTGATTTGTTATATTCAATTACTAGACTGAATTTGTTAAAAAGAAAAGAAAAGATGATATAACTACAAAAGAGGGTTGTATTAGATTTTTCAAAACTCTTTTTCTGAAAAGCAAAAAGACCATCATCAACAAACAAAAGAATTGAAACTGGAATAGGAGTTATAAGATTTTTAGTTCTTTTTTCAAATATATGGAAAATAGAGGCAATGTAAAGAGCTGATGGAATAGGAGAGAGTATAAATCCCTATTTAATACTAGCATTGGCTCTGAAGAATGGTGGTGTGAAATAGTTTCATACACATTGAGTTTGTCTGTTAATTAAATAACTGGAGAAGATTCAGGAAATATTTAAATCAAAGGAGATTTTGTTCAGAATCATTGAAAGTAGTTGATAATTTAAGAAAGAGAAGAATTGTGCAATATCAAATGCAAGAGTGCTTGTGTAATAACCCTTTACCCATCCCACTTGTATGAGATGTATTAAGAAAACACTAGCATATATTATCAAATGTTACTTAATATCTTCTAATTGGTTTGGATGGATGAAGTTCGAAGTAATGGAATGAACTTGTAGTCTATTGGTTATTCCCATCTGCATCTATAAATCTACCCAAGTTTGATCAATCTCTTCATAAGTCAACCAGAGCTCTTGTAGTAGGAAAAAAACTCTTTTAGTTGTATCCTAGTAAGCTACTTCAGAATTTTTCAAGAAATTTAGAGAGTACTTGAACTACATAAACATATCTAAGTATATTCCAAGAGTTGTATACATCAAGGTACTAACTGTTATGACTTAAGTCACAAAGATAGATCTACTGCAGACTGTGATCTATGTACATACATCATCCTCTCTTTCTCTAACCACTACCATAGTTAACTTGAAAAATCCAAACAAATTATTAATAAATCCAGTACTTCCTTCCCCAAGATAGTTCTCAATATGTTGGTGAGTTTCTAAATTTATTTAAAGTGCTTTCCAGAGCCAGCTCTAGAGCTAGCAAATGAGTATATTCAAGAGAGAGACCTCAAACTTGTTACTTTACAAGACATTATCATATACTATCTGATATTTACACTCTTCTTACTCTCTTCTAGTGCAGATCACACTCTATTACAATTACTCATTAATCCAAGGACTAAACCCTGCATTCCTTATCAAATCTTATAGAGTTCCAAATAACAACCTCTATAATATCCAATAACCCAGAATATGTATAGTAGTAGTATTATTAGATTATCACTTCTGTATTTAAGAACATTAGCTATCATATACCATTCCTTAGTCTGATAATTAACTTGGACTTGTGCCACACTTGTTTTGAGCTCTTCTGAACTCCTATTATCTGAAATTACAACCATATGATAGATAAGTTATATGCAACATTATCTATTGAAGCCAAGATTAGCTATTCACATAGTATTACTTCTAGTCTCTTTTGTTACTTATATTGCTAAGCCAACTCTTATGTCCCCATCTTCTATGCTACATTCACAGGTAATATAAGGGAATTAGTCTTATTTGAGAAGTTATAAGTGTTTAGGAACTTTAGTTGATATTTGGGTAAGGCATTCTACTATTATACTACTACTATATATATTATAGTAGGATGGTCCAAGCATATGGTTTGTGTACTTGACTGATTAATATTTACAACTATAATTAACTAAATAACTATAGTATTATTGTAGCAGACTAGACAATTATTACAACTTAAGCTTTTATAATAAGTTAAAAGAAAAATCTTGTATAAGTTTTACATAAGAGAACTTGATGGAGTTTTTAAGTACAGTTTGTCTACCTTATATATGTTAGGCTGATAGTCTGTACTATACTAAATCTAGTTTATTCTAAAGAGTATATATTTGTCTTAAAGTCAATATATATATATAACATTATGCTAACCTTAATCCTAAGTTCAAAATAAAAATACAATAAAATTAAAATTAAAATTAAATTAAAAGAAAAAAATAAATAAAGTTTATGTTAGATATGGTTTGAACTAGAAGATAAAAGTCCACAGAGTTGACTTAAAGATACATAAAGTATATAAACTCTATGCTTAGTAACATGAACTTGTAGAACAACCTTGGCTTTAGCTTATATACTATACCATCTGTTTGCTGTATGATTGTAACTTCAGATGAATGGATGAAGTCTAAAATGGAAGTAAGTGCTAATAATTGTATTACCATTGAACATTAGAAATCAAGTTCAATAAGAGTTTATTTTTGTCGATTATCAGACTAGCAAATTACAGTATAACTATTAGTCTTATATACAAGTAGATAGTATAGAATATGCTCAGGGTTTTAGTAGTATAGTCCCTATTGCTCCAAGTAGAGGTTTCAGTAATAAGATACTGATAAGAGTAAAGTAGAAGGGCTCTACTATGGAAGACTGAGTTGGATAGAAGTATCTCTATTATAAAAGACTGGATATCTAGTGGATTGTTGTGAAAAGAATAGCTATTATAGAAGACAAGCTTGTGTAATAAATATAAGAGATAATATCACCACAGTGATGTATTTTTTGAATGGGTGGATTTGACATATGACAGTTTACTATAATAACTAGCCTAGAAATATAACTAAACTTCTATAAAGTGGATCTGGACTTACAATATTACCAATATTTCCTGACAAATAATCTTGGTGAGTGTGAATTGTCTCTAATAGACACTCCTTAAGAAGTGTCTCTGCTTTTTCTGCCTTTAAGAATGTTTCTCCTGAGGCTGTAGTTATATTTTCTTCAGAAGAAAGTAAAGAGAAGAATATGGGTTCAGACTTTAAGATACCCACTACCTCAAGAGTAGCTATGAATAGACTACCCTCTAAGAAAGTACCTTTTCTTAAACTTTCTACCACTTTTCCCACCTTAGTTCTTGAAGAAACAGTATTTACTATGAGCTGGGATAATTAGATATTTGTTGAGGAGAGCAAAGACTTAGTTTCTGGAGCAGAAAATATCTCCAAAAGTACCAAAAGTGTCTAAGCCTTTATGCTTGGACTATCTAATCTGATCCATGAATCAGCTGAGTCATCCTCCCAATTAGGAAATAGAAACATTGCTTATAATACTGAGCTGTAAATAGTAACTACCATATGTTGTTACTGTCTAGTTATTTTAGATATCTTGAGACTGATATTAAAATGCTCTCTTTATCTCTTGAGCATTTTACATGCTTTGTAAAAAAAATACTCTCTTGAAGGACAATCTGTCAACTAATTTCCTACTATCTTGGAAGTTGAATCTTGTTGTAGCAACCACTAGTTAAAGCAACCAATAAACTACTTAAGTAAACTTAGAAATAAAGTATCTTGTGAAGATTACAAGAGAACTCAACAAAAAGTTCCTAATGTATTCCTACACTAAATATACTACAATTATATCTTTAACATTATCGTTCTAGTTCTTTCTACTGTGTTCCAGACCTATGACATTATATCATGTAATGAATTATGTGACTATAGTCACATGCCTCTTTATTGTCCAAAAATAAAAATAGATAAAAAAAAAGAAAAATATTAAAGTTTAAGCATACTATGATAGATTTCATGTTTGAAATCTTCTCCAGACAATTTCTAAAGCTAGATGAGACTACTTTAAAGTCTCATCCTAATGCTCCTATTCTTATAAAATCTATAAGAAATATTTATAGTCCTGATCTTATTTTAACATCCTCTTCTAATATTAAGATAACTATTGATATATTAAAGGCTGAAGAAGTTACTTTCACTCTAGTCTCTAACAAAAAGCATAAGAGAAAAAGTAAAGTCTTTTTTCCTCTTCTATATCTTCTTTTAACTCTAGAAGTAAGACATTACTTATTTTACAGGCTTTCTCTCTTTTCAAAGCTATGATAACTTATCTAGTCTCAAAACTAGTGACAACTTATTCTAGTTCAATTATAACACTTTGTTATATTATACTTGAACCCTTATATTTTATTTTAATTTAATTTAATTTTTATTTATTTTCTTTGATTTGATTTGATTTATCTTTTTTTTTTCTTTTTTTTTTTGAACAATAATATATCATATAGCATTATATCATAGATCTAGAGCATAAGAGAAAGAGCTAAAAAGATGATTGTTATAGTATACTTGAATACTAATATTTTTCTTTTATCTATTTTCCTTAATTTAATATTTCTTTTCTTTTGATTTTGATTTTGATTTTTTTTTCTTTTTTGATGGTGAAGAGGCATGTGACTGCAGTCACATGATATATCACATAATGTGAGGTTATAAAGCCTAGAATAGACTAGATGGATGACATCAAGGAGCATGTCAATAGCATGTCTACTGCATGATATACTCATAGATGATGTATAGACTTTAGAGTAGGATAGATATTAAGTAGTATGGACCATGTGTAAATTATATAAATAGGGTAGCAATACAATGGGGACTTCTTGTTGAGCTCTCTTGTGATTCTCACTTGATATTCTGCTAAGAGATTTATTACTTGTGTTACTATTGGTTGTTATAACTAGTGGTTGCCACAACAATCTGTAATTTATATAAATAGGATAGCAATTTAGCAGAGACTTCTTGTTGAGTTCTCTTGTGATTCCTACAATGATATCCTACTAAGAGATTTATTATTTATATTCTATTGGTCTTTGTGACTAGTGGTTGCTATGTCAAGCTACTCTAAGAATAGTAGTTAGCTCTCTTATATTGGCTAGTTAGTCATATTATATGCTAGAATAACTAAAGCTATTCTTAACCATACTGTTGTGACTTAATTTCTTGAATAAAGATAAAAGATAACTTTTATATTAAATAATATAAAAGAACTCAGTAGAGTTTCAAGTATAAGATAGTCTATCTGTGGTCTATATACACACTATAACTAACCTATCCCAAAGTATATATGTTTTCTATAAGACCAATATATTATTGTTATACTATATAATGTTATTTGTTCTAGAACCTTCTAGAACCTTTTCTATATCATATGATTGTGTGACTGTGACTATAATGAATATGACTACCCTATGACAGGTGTCATGTTTCTATCATACTTTGTGACTGTGATATGTAGTGTCATATCATATCTTTTATCTAAGTCTAAAATAAAGAAAAGTAAAATAAAATCAAAAATAAAATAAAGTAAAATAAGAAAAATAAAATAAAAAATAAAAAAGGAAAAATAAAAATAAAATAGAGTTTATTGTTTACAACTCTGACATATGCTCTCATTGAAAAGTATAGATAGTACTTTTTCTTTGCAGAGTATATCCAATATCTATATAGTTATTATTAGGTAGAAACATGTTAAAAAATCTTTGCAAACTGTCTTAGGTTTGCTTATAGTCCTTTAATTGATCTATCTCTATTAATTAAAAACTTTGTTGACTTCTTTAAGGAGTATTCAAGTGCTTTTGCCTTCTCTTTTCAAGAATGATCTTCTTTTCTCTTCAAGTCTCTATGAATGCTCAAATAGTTTGCTTTTCTGTTTTTGTAGATAGTTTTCTCAGTTTTATCTTTCTTAGTTTCTTTTAACTCCATATTCTTAGTATAATAGGTCTATTTGTGAACTTGGATACTATTGTAGTAATCACTAACCAAAATAGTTAATAGTACACTAGGTAGTCTTATATTATAAAAAGTCTTGTAGAGATTACAAGAGAACTCAACAAGGAGTTCCCAATGTATTACTACTATATTTATACTAATAGGATATAGTCTCCTATCTTGTATTTAGTATAGATAGTGAATGTAGCTCTCCAAGAGGTAAGTAGTAAATAGACTTGGTCTATAGATATAGATTACAAGTGTTAACATAATAACTGACATACCTAGACATTTATAGCTACTAATAGCTCTACAATACCAGTTCTAAAGTCTTTTAAAGTCTAGTATATTCAGTAAACTTTGTATTATAATGAAGGGACAAAATACACTGTTATAAGTCTAAGATATTGGAAATATAGACCTTTCTTTGAAAGAGAAACAATTTGCCTATTTTAGACCATTTCAAAAACTGCATCTACTTAAAGACAGATTGATGAAGTTTTCTAGCTGTGTAAGCCATCAGTTCTTCTTATTGATCTGTTTTGTGAATGTCTACAAGAAGACTATGTTTGTTACAAACTCAGAACTTTAGAGTTAGTCAAGAGAAAGAACCTTATATTAGGGTTAACATAAGAGAACTTGATAAAGAATTCTGTACAGGATTGTCTACCTTATATACAAAACCCCATGGTCCATGCTATACTACTTCTAGCCTACCCTAAATGTCTATGTGTTTGTCTTAAGGATGTGTTTGTTTTAAGGTCAACAAGTAGTATTCATGCTGTATGACATTATCCTTCTAGAATCTTCTACCTCTTTCTAATGTGACATGTGACTGTGTGACTGTGACTGTGACATTGTGGTCTTGAGTGTCACACTAACCCTAACCCAAAGTTCTAAAAATAGGAAAATAAAAAATGAATAAGAAAATGAAAATGAATTGAGTCTATCACTTTCAACTTTGACATTACCTCTCTCTCAAGGTTTCTTCTCTGGAGAAACTGACTTCCATTTTTGCTAATTTCTCTTCAACCTTTTCCAGTATTTGTCCTCAAATTTCCTATCATCCTACCCAAACAAAATCTTTGCTATATGCTTTCCTGGTAATTCACTCCTTCTAAACTCATCTACTTCTGGATTCAACTTCACTTTCTATCTTTTTTCTACCCCTTCCTATCTCCTTACTTCTGCACTTATTTTTCCTTCAAACTCATCCACCAATTCCCTTGCATTCTCCAAATCTTTCTCCTTTTCCCAAGTATCATTCTCTGCTGTAAACCTCTTCCATTATACTAGATACCTATCTGTTTCCCATATTTTTCTTTTATTTAGAATTTTCTCTACCTCTCATTCTTTGACTCCTTCTACTTCAATTGGTTTTACCTCTTCTGTTTTCTGATCCTCTACTTATTCTCTATATCATATTACTCGGCTGACATTTACTACTGGATGGATTCTCATTGAGGTTGGCAGTCATAATTTGACTGCATTGGTAGATACCACCTCCTCAATAGTATATGGGCCTATATATTGGTCCACTAATTTCTTTACTAGTCTTTCCTTAAACATCAGATATTTCATACTCAACATCACCTTGTCTCTCTTCTTCTATTCTTCAACTTCTTTCCTTCCCCTATCTGCTTGTTGTTTCATCTCTTCTTGTGCTTTCCTCAATGCTGCCCCTGCTTCCTTTTGCATCTTCTTCATTCTTTCTGCAAACTCCATTGCTTTCTCTACTTTTCCCTTCTTCCTAATATCTGCTCTCATTCTTATTTCTCTCTCATAATTTTCCATAAATGGAGATACCTTTGTTGCTGAATGTACTTTATTGTTAATTGTAAATTCTGCCAACGCTAGCCATTCTGGCCAATCCTTCTGCCTATGATCTACAAAGAATTGAAGAAACTATTCTAATTCCTGATTCATTCATTCAGTCTATCCATTTGTCTGTGGATGGAAGGCTGTCAACAACTTTGTTTTGATCCCCAACATTCTATTCAACTCCTTTGTTAACTCTGCTGCATACTGTGATCCCCTATCTGACACTACACTCTCCAGTAACCCGTGCAACTTCCATATATTATTCCTAAACAATCTTGCCAATCTCTCCACTGATGTTCTCTCTGTTGTTGCCATAAAATGAATCATCTTGGACAACCTATCACAGACTACTAGGATAGCATCTTTCCCAGCTACTAATGGTAACTTAGTAATAAAGTCAACT
>Ga0157364_1008793_pt1 | contig 10462 bp, 4 predicted proteins | sample AttsexASBM2_FD_111476 | JGI IMG/M metagenome (GOLD analysis project Ga0157364, IMG submission 111476) | Fungus gardens microbial communities from leaf cutter ant in Ribeirão Preto, State of São Paulo, Brazil - Atta sexdens ASBM2 | ecosystem: Host-associated > Fungi > Mycelium > Unclassified ... | reverse complement strand
ATTTCTTCTCTCTGCTTTGTGATTTTTATGAATAAAATATATTTATCCATGCATCAGCAATATTTGTTTTTCATCTTTAAAAAAAGATGTACTCTCTGCACTCGGGAAAGCTATATCATAATCGATGCAGAACTAAATAAATGGAAATGCATTTTAGCGTTGGCTTTTAATAAACGTTATAGCATCGCCTCTGAAATGTCGGCAAACTGATGGCAGCGAACAGGCATAACTTTATCCTCGCGCGCAAACCGGAAATCAAGGAATATCGGGAAATGAATTATTCCATTTCCGGCGTTCTCGGCTTCGTTTCATTAATTCGTTTTCTCTCGCGGAATTCTGTAATCTCTGCTGTATCATTCACTATTTTGTTATGACGGCATGGACATAATATTTTTTAATTTTAGATATTGAATTTCAATGTGTAAATTTACAATATTACGCTTACGTAATATATAATTACAAAAAATATATTCCCTAGATATGACATAATTTTAAAAAACTGATCAAAATTAATATAAATTTTCTATTACAAAATAGGAAATAAGATACATATAAAGACTACCGTATCAAAATTCAAAGAAATAGGAATGCACATAAAGATTAATATATCCAAATTTAATTTGAAATGATAATAATAACCGACACATTTGCCTTTTTCTAAAAAAAATACACAAGTCATTTTTTAATTTTATTTTAAATGTGATCATATTGTATAAAACATATAAGATGATTATATTATATGCATACATAATTACTATTATTAGTATTATTAGTATTATTATTATTATTATTATTTTATTATATACATACATAATACTGCAATCTAATAAAATTTTGATTTATATATAAATATATAATATTATTATATATATTTATATATAAATTAAAATTTTATTAAATATAATTATTTATAAATCAAAATACTTGCATGCGTGATTTCAGTTTGGGAAATAATGGAAGACGATCATATCCAAGGAGGTTCATGATATCAAAACTCATTTCGCTGCGCTCATCGTTGTAAATTTCTCACAGCGTGTCGCTAGTACTCTTGAAACGTATTTTCAACGTTCTCTCTCAGAATTCTTTCTAAATTCTAATTCTCATCAAGAAGCAGCTACGTTTGTAGAATCATGTCTGCTATCTCCGAAAAGCAGAATGCGCGATGTCGCGCATGACCTCGTCTGAAATTATTAAACAGCCACTGGACGAAATTGCGAAGTAATGATCAACGACACGCGGCCGAGACTGGCGACCACCATCGCGGGTTATAGTCAGGCGAGTCGCACGTGTAATCGTCGACATGTGTCTGTATATAACGGCTGCAACGGCAGATTGTTGTTTGGGATCGTCCTGTTTTGTTGTTACATCACAATGACATGCGGCTCTAAGATCAGCATGTGGCATGGAAAGAGTTTTAAGGATCTTCTGGCAGCTCTACCGTCAAAACACTCACCTCATTATCCGCAAATGGGCTATTGCGACCTCGACACGGATTGCGATTGGTCGTGGAACGATACCCATGGTTTTAAGAAAGTTAAAGCGCGCACCAGTCTGTCAAGAACTTTTCCGAACACGGACGCTAATAATTCCTCAAATGGTACGAAAATTTTTGAGTAATTTTCATACATTATTTTTCAAAAGAAAAATTATCATAAAAAAAAAATAATTAAAATAAATAATACGTTATTATAATCCCAAGATCATGAATTCATGACACCGAGAATTTGGTCTATACATATGTAAAACTAGAATTGTACTAAAATTAGCGAAAATCCAATCTATAATCGTTTTAAAATTGAAATATAATTACGATGCCATATGACACAGTAAAACTGTGTCTACGAAAATTAATTAATGTTTCATTCTCCTTTTAAGGCCACTTTCTGTGGTTCAGCGGCAAAGGGGATGCTCATATATGGTCCAAATCGATTCCTCGTACAGGTCCGCGTTGCCGTATCGAATTTTCACTTTATATGGTGGAAATGGAAAACGGATTCATAAATCTCGTCATACAAACTAACAACATGAGCTCCATCGCGGTGACAAAAAGCGGAAATAATACCTCCATGTATATGCATAAGAATATTTTTTACGATATTGTGATAATATAAATTTTTCAGAAAATAAATTTAAAAAATATGCTTAAACGTTGTTTTAGGTGGAAGAAAATAAGTTTTTCATTACGCGCGATTGATCAGTCCTATAAATTAGTTTTAGAGGTCTATGTACCCTTTTCTAATTCGAGCATCGGCGTTGACAACCTTCGCCTAGTTAATTGCTTTTCAGGTAATTAATACAAATATTTTCAAATAATTAACGGAATATTATGATTATCGTGTTGTATCAATGACGCCTACACTGAGAAAAAAATGCTGCTAAATGAATAAAACGATACATTGAGTATGCAAATAAATGCATGTATCACGGACTGTCACAGACGGAAGTAGTTAATTCAACTCTATTTGTTATTGACTTAATTTTACTCTTTTATTTGTAACAATAACATATCAATTTGACTTAAGGACATATAATGATAAATTAAAAGCATGTTGAATTGAAGGATATTGTTAAATCAATATTGAATTTAGTTGTATAAAATATTTATAAAGTTGACGAAACTATATTACAAAATAACAGAAACTCAATAAGTTATTGGTAGTACTAATTCCGAAATAAATTTAACTTTGACTTCGAATCAATGTAATTGATTCGAATGTTACATTTAAAAAAAATAATTGTTTTTAATTTTTACATAAGTTCTTATTTCTTTTATTATTCTTATGTAGAATTATTTTATATAGTTTCACATATAGTTCATTAATTATAATTATGCATCAGGTATTTTATAAGTTTTAAAAATGCATATTTTACAATTTTAAAAAATGATAATCGAATATGAAAGGATTCGACTCTAAGATCTCTAAAGGTAATCTAACACTAAGACTAAGGGTGCTATTTCATTTGCGTTTTGTCGTACGACAAATGTGTGCAGGACAGAGAGGTTCTCGGATCTCTCTATCTTATAATCAATCAACAAGCTTGAAAAATTTGTCATACGACAAAAACGCTTAAATGAAACAACAGTCTAAGGCCAATATTATATGCGTCCGTTTTTTATCGTACGATAAATTTTTCAAGCTTGTTAATTAGCTATAGGACAAAGATATCCGAGATTCTTTCTGTCTTGCAGTTAATTAACACGCTTGAATAATTTGTTGTACGACAAAAAATGAATCCATATAATATTGGCCTAACGCTTAGCTATAATCACTTGTCTGAACACTTTAGCATTCGATTGTTATTTGATCCATTCTGGTCACCTATCACGGAACAAGTCACAATAGATTCCAATAGGAATTATTCCGTTTTTTCTAGAAAGCACAATAAAAATCTAGGGAATAATTGAATAATTCCGAAATCCATTCCGACTTGTGCCATATTTCGTGAATAAATATATTAATTGTTAAGCAAATGTGTTAATCAATGTGAAACAATTTCTATTTGTCTATAAATAAAATATATGATTCATGTAATATTTAAACATATTGTATAATACATGATAAATAATTTATACAATTGTACAAAAAGATTCTTAAATCAAGTAAATTATATTTCAATCAAGAGATATATTCGTATTAATTATAACAAAATTGACTATATTGTTAGATAAATGTATTGATAATTGTATATTTCAATTGTATCGAGCAGATGTGTAATCAATACAAAATAATTTCTATTTGATTATCAGATATGCTGATGATTCATGTAATATATTTAAATTTAATATAACAAATTATTTATAAATTATATAAAAAAATTGTTAGATTATGTAAATTATATTTTAATCAATTTGAAGAAGTATTTATATTAACCGTTGGCAGTCAATTGAGTATATCGTTGATTTGTATTAATCATTTTATGTAATGAAAAAACTAATAACAGGTTTAACTTATTAAACTAAATTCAATTGCATTACAAAAGTTTTTTTATTTCATTATGTAATTAAAATAAAAAAATATTTAATGTAACTACATAATAATATATGATTGATATAAGAAAATTTTTCAACTGCTACTGTTTAATTTAGACAAACTTTAATTTAGACAAACTTGTTTATTCAAACAGGAGTATGACATATTTATTTCATTAATTCTGTCATTAAATTAACAAAATTATTCCCAATTAGACTGATACTGTTGATTCAACAGCATTTTTTTCTCATGTATATTTTAATGATAACTGTAGCATTTGTATATACAATGACCTTACTCTCTGTTTAATTTACATAATTCGTTCTTCATACATGGAATTTATACATTAAATTATTTAAATGAAAAATAAGATTGATTATATTATAAGGCTTTTTAAATAATCGATGGTTGATTTTGAAGATGTATTATGCGATTGCAATCATAGTATTAAAAGAAATTAATGCAATATATAAAGTTAGTTCTATAATTGAAGAATAACTCTTTCGCGTTTCTATTTTTAGAATCCATTGGAGATTGTACGGAAGATATGTTTCGGTGTAACAACGGTTCCTGCTTAAACAGAACTCGTATCTGCGATTTCACGAAAGATTGTCCCAATGGCGAAGACGAAGCACTCGAGTGCGGTGCGTACGTCTTAAATTCGTTACTTTATATTTCCTTGAATATCAGACTTATGATTATAACTTATGATATAAGTTATGATATAAAATTCTTTATACTTCGTCTTTGAGATGTAGGTTCATACAATTGGATATTTAAAATATTTCACAGACAAGATTCCAAAGAATGCGAGGTGTAACTTCGAAGATGGTTGGTGCGGATGGGCGAACGTTCCTGAAAGACCTCTAAATTGGACTCTTCATAAAGGTCCTACGCCAACCGAAAGAACTGGACCTAGTTACGATCATACTTATCGTAACGAAACTGGTATGTACTTGAGACTACACCAACCAGCGAGAACACATTAGAAAAAAATTAAATTGTCATCTATTTGACAGGAACGTACGCGTTTGTAAACATGGCTTCTAAAGATATGAAATATGGCAGTCGAGGCACCATTACAAGTCCTCTGTATAATCCAACACCACCTTACGCCAACAACCCTAAAAGTCCTTATTATAAATCATGTCAAGTATGTTCATATATTTATTCGGTTATTTAATGATATAATCTAGCTAATATATTATATAGATGTAATATTTAATATAAGTATAATATTAATATAGGTATGTTAAATTTCTGAAAACAGAAGTATTGAATCGATATGTATATTTATTTTTAAAAAACGGTATTAAATCAAATGAAGTAATTCAAATCTGAGATCGATAAAGTCAAGTCATGAATTATAATAAGCAAAATCAAAGTGATTTAATTTAATATGAGAGAGAGAGAGAGAGAGAGAGAGAGAGAGAGAGAAATTATTTATTATTTAATCTTGTCTGCGGATAAGCCATTAATAACTATTCAATGTATTTTATTTTTTTATTACAAATTTTTTTAAGAAGTATTAAAACTACTATTGCTCAGATTATACCATTTAGATTTTATTTTTGTTTACTATGAATAATATGTACACAATGCGTTTTCTTTTTGATAATATATTTGGAAAATCTAATTTGACAATTATTATTCTGATAGATATTTGCATCTAAAAATTTATTCTACTTTTAGTGAAAGATTTGTACTAGTTATTTTAACAAATATCTTAGAAATGGATAATATTTTTAGATACGGTTTTTCTATCACAAACATGGTCCACATGCCGCATCTCTTGGACTCTTTTTGGTCCAAGTAAGACCACACGGAAATCATACCGAAAACTTATGGTGGTCCTACGGAACTAATAGCGATATTTGGTATAATGAAGCTGTTGCTCTACCTGATATAAAATATAGGTAAATACAGAAAATTATGTATATACGCATTTAAATAAAACGTAAAATTTAACTAATTTTCGTTTCAAAAATAAAGAATTTAATTTTATCGAGATAAAATATCTGTAGGTATCACTTGCAATTTGAAGCGTCCAGAGGATATTCTTCCAAAAGTGATATAGCAATTGACGATATTTCTTTGAGTCGAGAATGTTTTGGCATTGGTAATTTTAATATAATTTTAAACATTCTTTATTACGTACTAACTATTTCCGGCTACTTAATATTCGCATATGCATATTTCTTTTCTACAGGAGTTCCACGTGAAGTTGTAGGTAATTTTAATTACTATACACCCGTTATCGAGTCCGAAATAATGCCACCGCAGCATCCAGATTTTGTAAATGAGACAGGTACATGAAGTTATGCATTTGATAAAAGTTATGCATTTAATTATACTTTTTAAATATTATTTATACATACTTTATAATATGTTAATTTTATTTTATATCATAGATGTAAAATCTTCGAAAAATATTTTTATATGTTTTATATTATTTTTTTTAATAGAAAATTTTATTTTTTTCAAAGCTTAATGTATTTACAAAGCTTATTTATCCATATATTTATCAAATAATTTTTTTCTATTATTAAAAAGCTTGCATAGTGAATCAAAAACTAAAAAAGTAAAAAGCAAATAAAATTTTGTAATAATTATGTGTATTAAAGATAATATTTAAGTTTGTCATTTGCTAGAATTAACAGATAAAAATACTAATAAAATATCTTATTTGTTCATATTCATACTGAAAAACTGGAAAAAACGTTTCCTATATAATTATATAAAATTAGATAAAATTATATATAATTATACAATATAAAATATATCCATATATATATATATTTTTTTTTCTCCGGATTATCAGAAATATTTTATCAAATTACATTTTACATGAGTTATATTATTTTCAGTTATTCGAATTACCACTTGCGCGGCTTCCGGCAGGACCGGTCCTACTGATGAAAAATGTACTGAAAAATATAATAACACAAATGTAGAATTGTTGATACCGTCATTGATACAAGAGGAGAAAAGATCGGCCTTTAATTTGTATGGAGTCCAACGATGGACTGCACCACGCGGTGAATACTACACGTTAGTAGACAAATCTTTTTAGAAATATAGATTTACAATAGTGAGCTTTCAAGACAGTTTATTAGTTTAATGATAATATCAATTTAATCACACGAGGGGGTAATTTAATTTTAACAGAGAGATTATAAAATTCAATATTAAATCACAATATTAATTCACAAATGATCAAAAATTTTTATTTATTGTGTCATACACATTTATCGTTTGTTATTAATTCTTATAGAAATGTAGGCTTTATAATGAAAAAAATAATTTTTTCCATGTATATTATTAAAAATATATTTTTCTTTAGAAGAAACTTAATCAAAAAGGTATGTTTCAAAATAATGATTTGCTAAAATGTGATTGCACGAAGAAACGTCATTTATAATAAATCACAAATAGATGGATAAGATTTAAATTTCGTTAATACACGGATCAATCTATGACTGTACTCAGCTAATTAGAAAAAAATATATTTTCAAATTACAAATTAATATTCGTGAGATGTATAGAAATGATAAATAGAATATAGAATGATGCGTCCATTTCGACCTGTCTAATTACAATATTGTTTTTGAAAACAGTTTAATCGCCATCGGAGCACGAGGAGGCTTGGGCTCGAGCAATACCGGCATCACTTTGGGTGCATTTGTTCGCGGTGTCATAGAACTCCAAAAGGGCGATCAGTTATACTTCATGGTTGGTCAAGAGGGAACGGATGCGTGTGCCAAAGTGAGTATTGCTGACTGGAAAAAAATTTACATAAAATAATATAATAAAGATATAAATAAATATTTCTTCTACACAAACATTTATTTTCAAGAAAATAAAATGTGAGAACTGGAATATTAATAAAATTATTTTTATATTCTTAAGCTTTTTACTTTATAACTTTCATTAATATTTTTCCATAAATTCTATTGACTAACGAAATTGTTTCAATATTGATTTTTCTCCCTCCTGCAGAATATTTTTAAATCGGTTTTTTTTTTAAAAACTTGAAAAAAATTTCATTCTACATGTTCAGTTTTATTTTTGCAAAAATAAATTTTCTTCTTTGAGTTGCATTATAAATTATAAAATATCTTCTATTTGTTTAATTCACATTATTGTTACAACAAATTAATATTATTGATCTTGTCGAAACAGAATCTTGGCTTAAAAAGAACTGCCTGTCCATCGAATCAATATGCCGAATCAATATCACTATCGCAGGCATCGAAAATGCGAGAAGTGAAGAAGGTTGAGTTTAGGAATCCTGGTGGCGGCGGCGGTGGTGCGACTGCCATTTTCACAGTAAATATTATATCCTCAATAAAAAAAGAAATGATTATAGCAATTTAGTAAAATAACAAAAGATAAAAGATGCTCTTCTTATTACAGCTGATAAGAGTTATATTTATATATACATATATTTTATATTAGAATTATAATAATATTTGCACAAGAAAATCTTACTTTAGTTTTCCATTAATTTTCTTCTGATTATTATATACAAATTCGATATAACTGATTATAGTTGAAAGCAAACGGTGATCCGGAGCCCATCTTAATCGCGGGTGGTGGCGGTGGTTTAGGATTGAATCCTACTATGGACGATGGATTACAGCATGGACGCGGTCCCTTTCCCATGGGTAGACTTTCATCTTCTCCGTCCAATTTTTCAGAACGCATGGGTAACTAGTTTTTTTCCTTAAAATATATAATAAAAATATCCGAATTGCATTTTTATAAGAAGAATGCAACTTAAGATAAAAATGCAAATGCAAGTAGAATTTCGACTTTTAAGGTGGACCCGGTGCTAGTTGGAATGGTACATGGCCTAATTTTCAACGAAAGGCTTGGGGAACGCCATTAATTCATGGAGGTATAGGAGGTATCGGTTGTGAATCGGGAACTGGGGAAATTCATGGTGATGGAGGCTTTGGCGGAGGTGGAGGCGGTTGCCAATCAGGGGGTGGTGGCGGAGGTTACATTGGTAAGGAGAAATATGAAAATATTGTACAAAGTAATTTAGATGTCATCATAAATCTCGCTAATATATTTAAATCTATAATATTTGCATTATTATATAAAACGTTTCTTAAATATATTTTTACACTACAATTGAGATATCGAAATTAAAATCAAGAAACAAAAAATACTGATTAAAATCCATCTTGATCCAAATTTATATATCGTAAATAATAATCTTCAACAGCACTAGTGCAGAAGTAACTATAGAAGTAACTTTGCCTTCTTTAGGTGGGAATGCTGGACAAAATGATGGAAGTGGTGAGGGTGGTTATTCATACGCCAGTCAGAAGCTCACCGATATTTATTTTAAAGCTGCAGCTCATTCTGGCCAAGGCGAGATCTTCGTTATACCCGCGATCAGTGGTTGCGGTTGCGATTACCGTTGCGTCGCGCTCGATCAGTACTTGAGCGAGACCAAGTGTCTCTGTCCTCAGGGTTGGTTGCTCAGTAACGATTCAAAATCCTGCATCAGTAAGCACAACCATGATATATCGTCACTTTCATTATTACATGCAAATATGAAATAAAATCACATTGAATTTTAGTGGCTGACGATTCCAAGGATGGTCATCAAACGTACATGATCCAACTTGTAGTTGTAATCATTGGCTTGCTTACTATTATTGGAATTTGCCTAATATCTTGTACGTACACAAAAACTTTGAGTTTTATAACATAACAGATTAAATGATATAAGATATTGATTTCGATCTTCCGTATTTTTGTTTCTCTTGCATATTTTATATTATCCGACAGATAAACGGTACCAAAAACAGAAAGCGCTTTCCCATCGCCGCCAAGTGATGTTTGGCAATGGCACTGAATTAGCTGCATTGCGTCCAGGACACCAATCGGACACGATGATGACCGAATACAACCCCAACTATGAGTTTGCTGGCAATCTCTACAGCTTCAAAGACTTGCCGCAAATACCTCGCGAGTGTATCGATTTAGTAAAGTTAGTACGAATATATAATACACCAAAAGGCTAATAGCATATCAATCAGTAATATATTTACTTAGAGTGCTTTCCTTTTAAAAGACATAGCTGATTTGTTATTCATTGAATATCAAGAAAAACGAACGATTTTTATCAACTATGTCTCTTAAAAGGAAAGCACTTAGCTAGCCAGCCTTAGATAAATAATTATACAGATTGAATTTTTTATTTTCTGAATGTTTATAATTAGCGTATCAATAAGATATACCAAACAATTTTACAAATTGATTATTTTCCCAACGTTTATATATATATATATTTATATATATATATATATATAGATTTTCCAAAAATTCGAACGTAAAAAATAAAAGAAAAGCTTAATTTTTTTTAATTGTGTGAAATAAAGTAAGAATGATTATATTTTTAATGTAGACCTCTCGGCCAAGGCGCCTTTGGCGAAGTTTTCCAGGGCGTTTACAAATACGGAGGTGACGAACAT
>Ga0157364_1008792_pt1 | contig 10463 bp, 7 predicted proteins | sample AttsexASBM2_FD_111476 | JGI IMG/M metagenome (GOLD analysis project Ga0157364, IMG submission 111476) | Fungus gardens microbial communities from leaf cutter ant in Ribeirão Preto, State of São Paulo, Brazil - Atta sexdens ASBM2 | ecosystem: Host-associated > Fungi > Mycelium > Unclassified ... | reverse complement strand
TAACTGTGCTGCAGAGTGATTACAATTGGACTTAGTGCGTGTAACTGTGTTAGAAAACCGAACTTATTATTTAAATTAGTATAATAGATGCTTCGGTTTTTCAATCCTGCTAGAAGTAAATCTACAATTACGTAAAATGATACGCATGTTATCGCTATCATTTAATGGATTTTCATCCGTTCATTTGTTGTTGTTTTGTTGACAATCATACGATCGACAATCTTTCGTTTTCGACGTCTATTACGATTATATTCTTTTATTTCACATTTCTCAATGACTTCTTTTTCATAAAAATTAAAATTTGTACGCATCTCATCAAGAAATTTCATTAATGATAATTCGTACAATTCAGCTACACAGATTTGAATCTGCAGATTGTTTTATTTACTGCATTAAAATAATTAAAAATGACCTTCCAGACGGCTAGGAAATAATTTTCTGAGTAATTAAGACTTTGAGAATACCTGATGCTTCAGAACATGATACGGATTTTTCGTATTTATCTTCGGAAATAGTATGCAATGCAGATAATATTGCATTCCAGGATAAACACAAACTTTTGCGTGTGAGCATCGTGCCATGCTGATCATTCTGAGAAAGACTTTTTACTATTACCTTCTAATCTAGATGTTAAAATTTTCCATCTGTGAGTTGATTAAAAATGCGCTGAGAAAAAATTATATAATTGTATAGACGCAAAAAAAAAACGCACAGCCGCTGGGCAACATTCCGTAGCATTTGTGCCTGTAAGAGAATGCGCTGAGCATGGAATAAGGAATCAGGAATTTATTATTTTAATTGAAGTCCTGTATGTATTCTTGATATATTATTGGCATTAACATATGACTGTCCCCCCCGATAGTTTTTAAATTTAAATTTTTTAAATTTAAACCAAGCTCTTTAAAACTATTAGTCAAAGCATTGAAAAGATTCTTCAGATTTGTAGCCACAATTTGGAATGAATTTAACGAATCGTTCTTTCAAAACTCTTTTGGTTACATAACGAAAAATAAATGTCTGTTGGTTGACATGAAATGTATCAGGAGTTGAATCAGCGCTCATTGAATAATATTTTCTCTTTTACTTTCTTTATTTTTAATAGCTATCCTGACATAATTTCAATAAATTCATCATAAATTATTAATGAAAGATAACATATATAGATCCTTTATTCTTATTCTATATACTTTCTATATACTTTTATGTGCTCAGTTAGTAACAGATCGAATTCAGCAATAAATTCTAAAAGCATCATATAATTACTATTCTGGAGAGAACCAAAACAATTAATTAATTAGAACCTCTGAATGGTAGATCACGAAATGCTAATAATTTCATAACTGACACTACACGTCTTAAAACGTTTTGCCAATACTCAATTTCTTTTTTGTTTGTGCAGTTATAGAATTTACTTCTTTTCTTGGTTTACTTCGACATTTTCATAATACTAGATTTGTGCTGCAGACAATTTTTATGTTCTTCAAAACGTTTACGAATATTATGCCAATTGTTATAACCGTTTATAAATCTTAATTATTGTTTAAAAAGTAAACACGGAGCACAAAAGACAGCTAATTTACTTTTTGAATATATCAACCATGACCATTGTGAGTATCGCCATTTTTAAGGATGCGAGTGAATACCAACTGATTCAGATTTCGATATTGACCTGATATTAAACGTTTTGAAAAAGAGAAATCGATATTCTGCTTAATACCTCATTGTAAAAGTACATCAATAGTTTCGTTATTGATCCATTCAGCAGGATCATCACTGACTTGAGATTCAAATCGAGTATTTGTCGTTTTAGAAAATGAACGATTTAAACATTTTAAATTATAACAATTAATAGATCGTTCTGTATTATTTTCATGATCCATGAAGCTAATAACGAAATGCTGGATAAGAATGATGCCGATGATGGAAGAATTCTCACAGAGGATATGATGTTCTGGGATTGGAGGATCAGAATTTCCAAGAGAGTTGTGGACTTTAGCAAAATGGGCTGTCTGTAATAATAGTGAAATTAAATTTTCATAATGACATTAAACTTTTAATCTTATTTAAACAAAATAGAGCTCTCCCTTGTAATAAATAAAAATTTCGCGTTACCGCAAATAGAGACACATTTATATAAATTGAAAAATACAAAAACAGTACTCATGCCAAATATCAAGTCATCTTATTGATAACTTTTCTAAATATCTAAAATATGTAATAGTAATGCATAATAATACATTAAAAAATATTAAAACTTAAAACGATTTTTATGTAGTCCATTTTAATTTATTGAACTAATTTGTGAAATGTTAATTTATATGATATTTAAAATACATTGTTGGGTTTATATATTTTTATTGACTTTTCTTTGTAATAAAAAAAATTGTAAAATATTTTAATTTCAAAAAGTAGCTAAAATATATACAAAAATTATTAGAGGAAATATTATCATTGTGCGATAACGGGACAGATTTTCATATTAGGTGTAGGAAAAAGTTCGTGGCGGGGTTTTTCCCATTAGATGGCATTTAAAAAAACGCCACGAACTTTTTTCCATATCTATGTCCTATCTATAATATTTGATAGGTCTCTATGGGATAGGTCTCCAAATTATCTTTATTTGCAGTAGGTATTTGAGTTTTCAAATGTTGTTTCGAATAGAAATTAATGGCAACAAAATTCAACGAAAAAAAAGAATCAAACTTCGGTAATTCCAAAGTATTTTTTTTCTCGATCCAATTTTTCTTTGAAGAGTTTTCTGTACTTCGCCTCACTTAATTTTTCACGAACATTATTCATTGTAATCTAATGACTTATAAGAAAGATATTTATAATTTTAAAACATAAATAAAATGTATAATTATAGCAAATTTCCACTTACCCACAAAGTCGTCAATCGTTTTCAATATATTCAAATATATTATATTTACTATACAAAGCACGAAAATGCATAGACTAATCAAGAATATAAATGTAAATACATTATAAAGAGATGTACGAAAATGATGTACAACGAAGCGATGCAGTGACACTGGCGAGCCATGATGGCAGTAATCATAATATAAAGACAAGGTATGCTTATGCATGTAATCACGTGATAGTCGAAACAAGTTACGGCTGTTTTCCCCCTTCTGTTCACAAAGCTTTAAGCGCCGTTTTATCCTTGTTGTTTATTAAAGTTGCAATCGATTTGGACGCTTTCAGCGCTTTTCAATACTTCTATTCTTATTTTACGTCTAATGAAACGATAAAGACAGAATGATAATTACAAGCATTTAAAGCGCGTGAACATCCAAATCGATCGCCTAAATATTAAACAAGGACATAATCATTCACTGACGTTGACGGTCACGTGTTTACTCCCTTTTTTTTATATCTGTGCAATAGGTTGAACGAGCATACCCTTGTCTTAATAAGTTGTCTGTTCGCGTTGCATGAAATCCCCAAATATTTTTGCATTTAAAATGAGATAAATACATATTTGCCTTAAAAAGAGAGAAAGCGAAGATGTCGAGTGCCAAAAATGCAAGCAATGCGAACAGACCTTAATCATGGCAGTAAGTGAGAAATGACAATGGAATCGACATCGAATCGAAATGAGTAGGAGCTATAATAGGAACACATTGGAGCGCGACGCGAACAAACTTCTGATGATCATTAAAAAATTTTCTCAATCATTCGTGTGGAAAAAAAATGATTACTTTTTAGAATTTCTTTTCAAAAAATGCCGCCCCTCTAAACTTGCCATCTCTAATTTAGACTATATAGTCTAAATTAGGTTCTAGTATTAATATAACACTAAAGATTCCTATAATATTTCTGCATTGTATATTTATTTTTTTTACAAAATCTGTAGATTTCGCTGTAAAGTATTAAAACGTTACTTTGACAAGAACACTTAGTATAAAAATTTACGTGTTAAAAGCTAAAACTTTGAAAGTGATCCATTTCCATTTTGGCTAAGATCTTTGAAATTTTAATCACATGTAAAATTATTTTGAACATATAATATCAAGAGGACCCCGTATTAATTTTATATAAAATGGATCCCAGTTGAATTGGCCGAAATTTTGCTATAATGTAGATCATGATGTCCTAATCAAAAGTTCTCATAGGCATAAAATCCAAAAATGGACAGTTTTCAAGATATTGGATATCAAATATTGGAAATATGGCTAAATTCCAACATTTAGATTTCCAATATCTCGAAAAACTGTCCATTTTTGGACCTTGTACCCATGAGGACTTTTGATCAGGACATAATGATCTACGTACATTATAGTAAAATTTCAGCCAATTTGACTGGGATTCATTTTACATAAGATTAGTGCGGAGTCCTTTCAAAAAAATCTATAAAAACTCAATTTCTCGAAGAAATATCTTAAAAAGAAAAATTTATATTGATTTGCAAATTATGTCAGCATTTGCAAATTACGTGTATATGAATGCTGAGCAAAGACTCGGAATAATAAACAAAGCAGTAATTATATCTAGCAGAAACCTACAGTACAAAGTTGCACAAAAACAACACTGCTGCAACATTGCAGCAACATTGCATGATATTGCTGCAACTTTTATGCTATATGATATTTGATTTTGCAAGAGATGGTTATAATATGTTAGATAAGGACAGATGTATTTGATTGAGAACGATAATGTAAAAAATGAATTAAAAATGTCATTATTCAATTATTTTTATTTGGAATTTAAAAAATTTGTACTATCGACATCGATCAAGTTCGGATGCGTTATTCCAGCGTTCCCTTAAAGATAAATATTAAATATAAAAAATAGATCCTACTTGATATAATGTAATTATGAAATAATTTGAAATTTATTTTTATAAGAATTGCAATTAATCTTAATAAAAGTTAACATAATTTTCTTGCGTCCTCTTTTTTTTTACTTTTATTTCTTTTTTTCTTAGAAACAAGTTATACTGTTTATTAAACGTTTTATATGTATATGATAAATAAAAATATGTATATGATATACTAAGTGAATCAATTTTTCACCCTATGAGAAAATTATCGGCTAGACATCTTATTATCGAATGATACAAATGTGTGAATAACATTATACGAACTGATCTGAGTCTGCAAACAGGCCTGTTTGATATTGAGTTGTGAAAATATTATAGTTACAAGATTTTATTTTTATTATACAAATTATAAAGATATTAAAAATGCATCTTTTTTTCAGTACATCCAAACCAGCAATTTGCACGATGTATCCACGCATCTAATAAGTAGATGTAAAAAATTAGTAACTGATAGTAAGAAATTACTTATCACAATAAAAATAAAAATTTTGTTTATTTGCATTATTTTCACCAGTTTATGTAAATATGTACATATACATAGCAAATGGATCGTTTAAATATTTAAGATATATAATTAAAGATATATAAAATAGAGACAATTCATACAAGTTCATATAACATTTTAAATAAATTTTTTTTATACAAGACAAAGTTTTTTTTACTTTTAATATAACTAGCAATAACGAATTTATTTAAATATTTATAAAACTAGTTACATTCATAATGTTCCTCATGTATACTTTAGTTCAAATAAAATCCTAGAAATTTAAACTTTAGTAACATAGTAGTTATATACATACAATGATCCGGAAAAGCAACAATTATTATTTCTTCGAAATAAATTTACAGTTAAAGGCGATTCATTCATAAGATGTATAAATAAAACTTCATCAACTTCCTAATCTGCAAGGTCATTTATGTCAGATTGAAGGTATTTTACAGATAAAATACTTATCAATAAGAGATACATAAAAGGGTGATATAATATATATATATTAGACTAATATATTTAATCTTAATTATTTTATACAAATAATCTATGATTATAAAAATTTTAATTAATTTTATCAATTTTGTAATAATAATTAAAAAATTACAATATGGATGGAACATGTTGTTGCAATATTTTGTTTTAATATATATATTTATTAATATAATTATTTTTTTTTAAATCTGTGAAGTAAAGAGAACAATGAAAAATGCCAAGCTTATTATTATGCAATTCCACTGTCCGATATGGATCATAAATGGAAGTAATTCTTATAGATTTTTTTGTTGCTAAAAACGAATTTATAAATGAAATTGCTCTATCACGTCAGGTTTTCGAAAATTAAACCTACAAGTGTCAAAAATAACATTTTTTAAGATAAAATATCTAAAAAACCTGACGTAATAGAGCAATTTTATTTACGAATTCGTTTTCAACGACCAAAAAATCTATAAAAATCACATGATCCTGTTTGTGTTCTAGAAAAAAAGTTTAAATTTATCGTACAGTATTATCAAATATTAAAGAAATGTTACAGTTTTTCTAAAAAAATTAATACGACTTTAGATCTATATTGTTATATTAACAAACACATAAATTATTTCAATTGCGTCCATTTGTTGTTAACTAATCTAAAAAACTCTCTATTGCAAAATAACTTTCTATCATTTTTATTATTCAATTCAACTAGCTGGATATGGCATAGCATTCCATAAAGGATGGCTTCCATCACCCTTTTTTATCGCGACGATTTTCACGAGCTTCTGCGACGGTTCCTTGAGATCATATGCCCACCCGATTTTTGCAAAAAAATTGATGAAATCTGTAGTTGTAGAATTGCAAAACTCGGAAGTCTTATAGTCCCATGGAAAGACATGATGATAATTGTGCGATCCTTCACCGGCCGCAACAAAGTTAACCCATTGATTCTCCGTCGGATTTATGTGCCTGCCAAAATTTTAAAAAATGAAATAAAATTATTCTTGGGTGATACAAAATAGCAAAAGCTCTAGATTTCTTTTGATTAAATTTATATATGAAAATAATTTTGATATTAATTATATGCTTACGCATCATATGGCCTTGAGCCCCAAATATGAGCCACACTATTAACGCACCATATGAAATTTAAAAGGAGTACATAACGAAGAATAATTTGCGACACGAAAGCTCTATACCAAGTCTCATTCCATCCATACACAGGAAGCATTACCGGAAGCAAAAAAGTGAAGATAATTTTTAATATCAAGAAATATCTATAAAAAAAGCAAAAATGAATTACGACATATAATTTTTATTACAGTTTTATATATATTGCGTAAAAAAATTTTTATAAAAAAACTTTCTAAAGTTGAGAAGGTTCTAAAATTGAGAAAAAAATTGGAATAATAAATATACTTTTGAAATGAATCAAGTAAGTACAATATGTAAATAAAGTAGGGTGTTCTGAAAAAATCTTTTGCTATACTCACGTTACTCAGGACAAGTATAATCGGTATCATTTCTTTTAATTTTTGAGCGAGAAATCCAACGAGCTAATTAAAATTACATCACATAAATATATTACATCACAGGAATATATAAAAAATTGTGTACAAAAAAATGAGCATTCAGTAAACATGTTCGTGCTCTCAAAAATTTTCCATTGCGCCTGATATTTTTGTTACTTAAATATAGTAATTTAAATATAGTATTTTTAATCTTTAGTATGATGATTATGTACGTTACACAATGATTTTCCAGTCTTTTATTACCTACATATGATGGGTTATTCGTGTCCTGATTTAATTTTCATCGTATTAATAAACATATGAAAATTATTAAATAATTCTTAGATATATTTTTTAACATCTTTAGAGAGATTTGTAAGATTGTATACTTAAAAAATTATTATAAATATTAATATTATAACTGAGGTTCCTAGTTATTTGAAGAATGTGTAGATGTCAAATAATAGCGATATTACACGTTTTCTCGACTTTGAACTCAATTTTTAGGTCTTTGTCATATGATAATTTTAGCTAACAACATCGAATTCCTCGCCTCAAAAACAAGAAATGATATCGATTTTACGTTGCACAAGCACAGAAATGGTTAGCCTTTTTATAACATCCTTCTTTTCTTTTGTCTTTTCCCGGATAAAACCACTTTACATAATTAATTCTTTACACAAACTTACTTGACACTGAATGCAGCAATAGGATCAGCCAATATATCACTCATGTCAACATGACGACCCTTTCGAATCACATCTGGATGTTTCTTCATCATCAACCAGCCTACATGGGAGAAAAAGAACCCTCGATTACTATTATGTGGATCCGCATCCGTATCCGTATATTTGTGATGCACTCGATGATCTCGCACCCATTCGAAAATGTCATTCTAAAAGAATACAAGAAATTCTTCTGTAAAGAAAAATTCTTCCGTCTTGCAATGCATAAAACGTAATTATAAACGTTTATCTACCATGCCTGTTGAAGCATATAAAACGACAAGTATGATTCTAAGCTGCCATTTTGCCTTATAAGCTTTATGGGTCCATAAACGATGAGCACCGGCAGTGACGCCTATTCCTCCTATTAAAATCATGCCATATACTTGAAACAAAAAAAGTCGGCACAATTAGAACATTAGAAATGCTTTAAAATTGTGAATAATAATCGTATTTCATAAGAGCACTATGTAAGCAGCATTGATTTGAAAATTTAAAATAATTTATGATACAATCGATATTGTACAATAGAAATGAGAAAATTCAAACAGCAATTTACTGATCTATTGTTAAGCTTCTATTGCGTGCTCTCTTTAAGTCTAATCAATTGGCTTTCAACGCTTTCTGACATCAGCTGTCGTTAAAATCGACTTAAAACGACTGGCGTTTTTTTATAAACATGCAATCGATTTTAATTAAATCGTTAATAGATTAAATTTTACTGTTTTATTATGTAGTTTTTCTAGAAAGTCAAAGAATTAAATTAAAAAGAATTTTACAAAGAATACTTACTCCAAGCGGTCGTTTTCAGATTTTCGAAAAATTTAAAAGTAAAAAAGACATATACGAAGCATAAGTGGAAAAGACTAATAGTTATGATGTTCTTCCATTTCAGCTCCGTCTTGAACCAGCCTTCACTTTTTATATAACTCTCGCTTCTGTTTTGAACGTCATTTTCATCATTTTCATCTGTAGTCTTTTCAATAATTGAAAATTCCTCGTTTTGAAATTTTTTTTTCGTAAGTATTTTTGAATCTAAGCTTAAGATATTTGGCGCCATCTTTATTTTCGAATTACTGAATCGAGAATCCATAAAATCTGTTTCATTAACAATTAAATTACGTTATTAACAATTAAATAGCAGGTCATCTTTAATTTTTACCAATAAAGAATTGCTTAAATTACAATTAAATTCATTGTTCATAAAAAATAAAAAATGATACATTGTAATTCTAGTTAATAAAACATATCCAAAATAATTTGTTCTTCTACATTCATAATTTTTTATAATAATGTATTCTATCCCTTCAAATTACCCAAATGATATTATAATATGGTTTGTACTTACAATTTAACTAATATCTTTAATGAATTAGTTAGTTATTGTATTATTAGTTATTGTAGCAATTATCCATAAATTACCAATCGAGCAATTATTGTAGCTTATTGAAATAACTAATTGTAAATTTAAAATAAATTTAGAATTTTATTTTCTAATATCATACATTAACAAGTAAAATTTTAATTTAAAAAAGAAAAGGCTTAAATATTTATGTTTTTTTTAACACATTTATAACACAATTTGTATTTGTGGGAAATATTCATATTTATGTAACAATTTGCACATTTTAGGACACACAGATTTTATAAGAAAATTGTATCTATTTATAAAATATTATTGTATATCTAATTTGCAATAAAGGCAAAACATTTATACCGTTTAACTTCGATAGGTAGTTCTTAATTATATATTTGAATCATGGCAACTGAATTGTTTTTTCAGGTTGCAATCTTATGCATTTTTATAAATTGTACTGTCAGCACATTGCTTCATTTAACACACTTGAATATGCATTTGTGTTAAGTAATTATATGAGTACAATAACCTAATATGCTCTCTTATTATTAGCATTAATATTCTTAACAATATAATATTGTGTTGTCATAATAATAACATGAAAAATACTTATTTCTGTAATTATTGAAAATTAATGAAAAGTCACGTTTTATATACAAGAGGAACAATTAGATTTTTTAATTATTTTATATCATAATTACGTGCTTAAATTGATGAGAACAATAAGGCAAAATTGTTGGGTTGTATATAGAAAATTTATATTTCAAAATATTATTATATATACACACACTGTGTATATTTCAAGATCTTGAGATAATATACAGCTCATAAATTCGTTTTAAGGAAATTCTAAAGTGAATATGTTTTATCAATTTTTTCAAACAAGTATTTTTCTAATTGCCTTTACAAATTAAAAAATTCTTCTCTAGTATAGTATATATATACATATATATATATATATATATATATATATATATATATATATAAAAATAAAACATTTATATAAAAAAATATTATATATATAAATAATAAAATTTATAAAAATAGATTGTATCTTTTTTTATGTGATTTCGACACATAT
>Ga0157364_1008790_pt1 | contig 10464 bp, 10 predicted proteins | sample AttsexASBM2_FD_111476 | JGI IMG/M metagenome (GOLD analysis project Ga0157364, IMG submission 111476) | Fungus gardens microbial communities from leaf cutter ant in Ribeirão Preto, State of São Paulo, Brazil - Atta sexdens ASBM2 | ecosystem: Host-associated > Fungi > Mycelium > Unclassified ... | reverse complement strand
TGCAAAAATATTTTGTAAGTTTACTCACGTCGAATGGCGTTTTTGTAATACTAGATCATCTATATAATTCTCTTTTAATGATATTAGATATGCTATGTTTTTTAGTACTTCAACATTTACTTTCGATACACGATTTTTTCCTTCGCGTTGCATCTCAAGTTGCGGCACAAGTTAAAGCTTAAATTAAAACTTGCATTGCAGCTTAATGCCACCTCGCTCGTCGCAAGTATTTTCATAATAAAAGCATTATTCGTTCCATCTACTATTACACGCTTATTTTATCGAAGCGTAACACGATCGATTTATAATTATGTTTTGGAATTAAAATTATGTCTACCTTTGTCGATTATCCAGCTCGCTTTACCAACCGCGATTAATTGTCGCCGTCGGTTTGTCTAATTAACGAACGCTGGTTCGCGCAGCTAGCTGCTGACGATATTTTATTACCGGTTCGCTCGACATTCTTCGCCGTAAATTCTAATTATTGCCGCCATTACAGCGGCCTAATGCGCATCGTGTTTTATCACTCGTCACTTCCATCGTAAAATCAAAAATTCGAGAAAGGAAAACGTACATTTTTTACAACGACATTCAATCACATTTTGTCAATGATAATCGATTTCTCATCGTTTCGATGGATCTCTGCTAAAAAAGAAAAAAGAATGCAATCATTATCAGCAACATTAATAATAATTTATATCATTATGTTAAATTGGTGTCTCAATATAATATATAACCGTTTTCAAATTAGGACGAAAATACAAATAAAATTCAAAATATTATCGAAAGTCAGTCAAAAATTATGAAATTTTGTCTGAAAATTTGAGAAAAGTTACAGAATTTTAGGATGAGGAATTTATAACAATCCTGAAGTAATTCATTGAATTCTTCAAAATGTATATTGATAAATTTGGGATCTCAGATTAATCAATCTAAAGAGTGCCTTTGGGTCGATGCGTCTGGTTTGCGTGTACACGTTCGTTGATTCTTATTCCCTTTCTTGCCTTACCTCTCGCCGACCGCCTCGCAATTAATCTCCCACGAAGTCGATCATGCTCGACCGACCTCCCCGGCGGGTCACGTCAACACGAGCGCGACCTTCGATCCCGCAAGGAGAATTATGAGGCACGCTCGTTACCGAACACGAGAGAGAGTGAGAGAGAGAATGCACGTGTGTGGAGACGACGGGATCGCTCGTTAATCTTCGCCCGATAACGCCTCTTCCAGAATGAGAGTATGAAACGTACACGTTTATCGAAAGTTTGTTACCGCAAGCTCCACGTTATGTGAGATTCTCATACAATCGATAGGTAGATTCGAGTAAATGGCGCGGTTAATCGAATTCCTATCCAGGATAATTAGGCATGCGACACATGTACCCTTCGAGTAACACGTGTATCCCTCGAACCATCACGAACGGAGATTGATTCAGCAAGTCGCTATGAAAATCCAGCGAGAGAAGATCGTTGCATTTCAATGACATTGTGATTATATCTGACGCACGACATTTATTCGTGTCAAAAACGATCCGCGCCATGTTGACGTGTTTCTGACCATCGAGGTCAAGATCTACGTCCGTAGATCTTAAGTAGTTAAGTTATGCGCGAGCGTAAATTTCACACGGACCCGGGCGTTGACCTCTTCCGTTCTCTTTTCAGGTTTACAGCCCGTCAGCACCAAAGTTCAGCCAACCTCGATTGGCAAGTCCCACCGACCCAGTTCCGGCGTACTACCTCAGGGTCACACCCCGGGACCTGGACCGGGCGGGCAGCAAAATAGCAGGAGCTTCGCCGCTGCCTTGAGGAACCTGGCCAAGCAAGCGGGTCCGGCACCTCAAGAAGAGGAACCGCGTGCCAGCCCGAAGAACCGGGCGCCACCGCCTTTGGTCAGAGGTCCTTCCCCTGCTAAGGTGAGTAATTACACCAGCCGTGTTATACCTTATCCCTCTCCCTCGGTCTCTTTCGCTCGGGACAGAAATGCATCCGTCTCGAAACGCGAACAAAGGTACCCTCGACCTCAGACTCGGTGGTCCCTATGATCGGAATAACAAACGACCGCTTAGATACATAGCGGGCGCGGCTGAGAAAAATCGTTGACATTGGTCGTCTTGGCTTCTTCTTCACCTTTGCGATGTGACGATGAGTTTTTTTTTCTTTTTTTCCTGGTACGGTTGGGTCGACGAAGAATATCGTAAATAGATGTAGAAGAACCTGGGCTAAAAAGAGGGTGCATATATTTGTGTTCTCTTTCGAATCTTTTGGAATTTGCTCCCATTGATGACACGATTTATTTTACGATATTACCGAGACTATTGCGTTCAGGATATACTCAGGAAAATTGAAATTGTACACCTTTTGCGAATTTCGTATATTATAAATCCCAGGGGAGAGAGCAAAGCTGTGTATGTGCGAAAAAATATTTTTTTTTTTATTATCATTCAAGACAGAAATTCAATTTCAGGCTTAATGATCTGAAAATGCAATGTTGGAAATTAGAAAAGATTTTAATAGATGACTTTTCATCCGATTTTTACGGCGGAGAGTCTGCAATTAAGAGAAAGCGTGTGAATTCTGGAACATCTTGCGCGGTTGATCTCGGACTATTCTTTAAGAGTAATTGCTACCGGAAATTAATGTCTCGTCATCAAAGGTGAAAGTGTTGAAACGGGATGAAATTACCGCTACCAATAGCGCGAATAGGAAGAGAGAATGATTTGGAAGGCATGCGAATCGAACGGCTTCGCAAGATTGCGAAGTGTCAAAGGTTCAGAAATAGATGAAAATGCAACCAATCTCGGTAACGAAATGAAAAAGGTGGTTATTCTAGCGGAAAGACAATAAGGTACTTCCAATTCTCCAATAATCGAAGAGATCAAAGATCCTTTTCCTATCTCAATTGTATATCGCCCGCGCTATTGCATTGCAAATGCGAGACTTTTCCGAACTTTGGCTCTCGCTGACAATCTGAGTTAAGTAATCCGAACTGAACTGTACGTTTCTGCTGTTTTATTTACAATGTTAACAGAAAAATTTTAATTTCTTACACATCATCGTCAACAGAAGCGTCTTTTTTTCAATAAACAGAAATAAGATTTTGGTAATGATTGAATAAGTCAATATCATTTAAAGTTTTTTAGAAATTTTGCAAAGCCCGTCGGACTGATCTTCTTAACATTACTTAATATTTATCTATAATAATAAATTCTTTGTCTTGACCGGAGATACGCGTTCCTATCAATTTTCATGGCAAAGTCATCCGAGCGGCAATTCATTGCCGGTTCGATGCACGACTTCGTTACAACGCCCGGCAATAAACTGCGAGACCGCTCGTAATATCTAAGTGGCGGAAGAGACTATAAGCTGAAGAAAATTTCAGGCAATTTGCGTCTTCGCCCAGCGCCTTCCAGGAAATCGTCTTGGAAATATTATTAACTCTCGGAACAGAACCGTGCCTTATTCTAGATTTTTTTCCCACGAATCACAGTATTCGCGCATTGCTACTTTTTAATTTCTTTCCTCGACGATACGCGATTTATTATTTTGAAGATTAGAAAACATTAGAAAACGCATGAATTATTCAAGTATATTAAAAAAATCGATGTCACACATATTCTTCATTTAATATTATTGATTACACTATCCATTTACCGTATAAAAAAAAAAAGAAAGAAAACATATGCATTTGTCGTGTGGATTAAGAAATGTCGTTTATTTATTTTTTTAGGAGCGATCAACGCACGAACGAAGACCTGAAGAGATTCCCTCCTTGTACACAACTGCCAGACCTGTTGAAACCAGCAAACACAGCGTAACTGCCGCGGCTACCGAATTGCTGGCTCGTTCCGGTTTTCAGCCGTACCGGCCCGAGCACCATCCAGCTCATCCACCGGCATTCGCCTTGGATCCTGCGACCTATAGCGCCTACCATCCCGGTCTTTATCCACCACCGCACCTGCCGCACGCTTATAGGTAAGCCACAATATTGCTTTATTAACGGTTTAGCATTGTCAAAGTAGAAAAAAAAAAGAATTTCTATTATCACAATATCTAAATCTTCTATTATCACAATATCTAAATCTTCTTTTCAAAATAATTAATCAAAGTTTTAACTGATTTTTCGTATCTTCTTATTACAGGTTAGAGGAACAGTTGTACTTGGAGCGATGTGGAATGATAAGACCACCGTTGTTTCCCGGACTGCCATCGTATCCTTTGTACGGACTGAGATACAGTCCCGACATGCTTCCTCCGCCGCCCGCTTCCCTGGGCCTTATGTCTCCCGTGATGCACGAACGGTAAGTAAAAAGATTCAGAGAGAGAGAAAGAGAGAGAGAGAGAGAGAGCAAAAGAAAGAAAAAGAAGATTCATCGAGCGAGCGGTTGGGAATGCCGAACTTCTTCATTAACGCCGCATCGCGCTTCTCCTTTTTCAGACTGAAGCTGGAGGAGGAGCATAGGCTGCGGCAAGCACGGGAGCAGGCTGCATTGCGGGAGGAGGAGGAAAGGAGAAGAGCAGTGAGAAATTCTGCTCCCGCTGCCCCGGTACCCGCGCCTGCCCCTGCATCCGCCGATACTGCAGGTGAGCGAGTCGCTCCACCCCCCACTGCCTTTCATTAAAAAAAAAAAAAAAGAAAGAAAGAAAGAAAGAAAGAAAGCATCGATCGAAGCGCGATCGTGATCCGCCTGCGATCGCTCGTTAAGGCGCGCGAGCTCGTTCTATCTCCTTTTTTTCACTACTACGAAGTTTTCTGCAGCGTCGTCATAATACCGCCCAAATTGTCGCGTATTTCTTTCGTATGGCCATATCCAGTAAATTTAGCTAGCATCTTCTTGAAACAGTGCCGAGAATAGTATATGCAATATCTGCATAAATCGCGTTTTTCTCAAGACTCCGTAGCCCCGCGTTGTCTTATTTAGTTTTAATTCCCTCCCTCTGAAACCGAAGTCGTCAAACGAGATCGTATTCTCAGCGGTGATCGTTGTTCACTTGGCGTTCGGATGACCTGTATTGCGAGCCAAAGTTCTTCTGTAGATAGACGGACTGGCGGCGCGAGCGAGGAGAAGTCGTTGTAGAAATATGACTGTGACCCAGTGAGAACTCGAAAAGAAAAAAAACAAACGGAACAAACAACATACTACGCTTCTAATTTTAATCTAGATTTAATGAAAATTATAGTCATAGTTATACTCGTTTCTTATGCAGGTAGCGTTGATATCTTTTAGGTAAGCACGCGATTTGGTGTCTGAGCGGAGTCTAAAGATAGGTTACATATACACTGCGAACGAACGAACGTTAAACGAACAGTGGTTGTATATCTTTGGAACATTCGTTAATGTTCGATTTGTATCAATCCTGTTCGATCGCAGAGTGCATTGAAAAAAAAGTTTTAAAATAATTTCCAAATTCGCTTTCCTTTCGTTGTTCGTTCGCCCAGTATATATCCTACATTAATAATATTATCTTTTGGCTCGACACTCACCGAATTGTCAAAAGTGGGCTTAGCGGCAAAAAAATTAAAATCCTAATTTTGATTTAGGAACGCGATCCAATTTTTCGAGATTTAGCTGTTTTTATTTATCTATTTACGGACCGAAGTCAGACTTATCTTCTACTGTCGCCTTTTGTTAATGTCATGTTAACATTAAGTCGGCCTTCGGTTGGCCATTTACCTGTTGTGTACACATATTCTTCGCATACGTGTTTCAAATTGTTTCTCCATTGTTTTAGTACTCGAAATGTGAAACTACTTACTGTGCGATGACAGGTTGGTTATGTAGTTAATCGTTTTTGTAATTAATAATAGCGAAACTTAAACATAAGAGTGCACGCCTTCTAAACGAAAGAATTTGTTGAATTTCGACATTAAGTTTCGAAAATGCTTATAATTAATAATGGAAAATTAGGTGTGAATGAAATTGATGATAATTTCCAAGAAATTACAGGAGATATATAATATTAAATAGAGAGAGATGACTACTGTTATATGATATAATTTAGATTATTTTCAATTTTCTTGTAATTCAAGTTATATATATTTTTTTTTATATATTATTATTGTTAAGACGTATAAGCAAAATTGTATGTTTATTAATATTCTATGAATGATTTAAGCGTTCATTTATTTGTTAGTGTTTTATTTTATTAGGTATCATAAATTACATTTTTATTAATTAGAGTCGTTGAACAAAAAAAGTAATTTCATCATTTGATGAAACGGAAAACATATTTTATTATAAACATATTTTGTTAGACGAATGTATAAATAAAATATATAATAATTCAAGGCGTGGACTTATACAGATGCGTGAATGCTATAATTTAATAGACTAATTATTTTGATACCAAGTGTTCTTTTGTCAGGCGCAATGCACTCTTGCGTTAGTTCCCGCAACTGTTTTAGAAATTTTGCAATTAACCAATTAATGTCAACATAGTTTCCCTTAATTGTATAGTAAACATGTTGCTCCTCATACTGACTGAATCAACTGATGTATATAAACTATCATACATGTTCTTTTGTCAAAATTACACCATTTTTATATATATAATTTATTGTAAACATGTATATTTGGACTATAAATGAAAATAAAACTTGCAGAAAATGTGATTGCAATTCTAATGGACTTGGAATTCTTGACCCTCGAATCATTTTCTGAAACAGTTTTGGGGAAGATTCCGTATTCGTAGTCCGATTGCTTTAATATCTATTTTACTACAATTATTATGAGAAAAGTCGCTATATTGTTAATACATTAAGAGCAACAGTGATAGCTATTGCCCCGATAGTGTAGAGAGAGACAATTGGTTTACTATTTATTTAATTTTTTTTTGTTTAGCTTTATTAAAAATATGACAGTAATCATCCCCAATACTTCGATGCGAATATATTTAAGGATTTTTTTTTTATAGCGCTGGAATATATAATTAAGCGAAACGAAAGGTAAGTTGGAATAGATAAACTAATAATTACGAAATAAATTTGTAAAATTTTATATTGCATACTGTCATTGTGCATATTAATTGCGTAGGCGTTTTTAATGCGATCATTATTTAATGCGTAATAATTTACAATAAATCTATTGCGTCCATTAATTGGAAGTATTGTTAAAATGCGAATTAATTTAGTCATAAATCACACATAACGTTATATTTTATGAAACCTATATAATCTCGAGACAATAGAAATAATTATAAATATTTTCTTAACGCTTCTCCTCGCGCGCGAGCTTGTTATAAAAACTTATTTCAAAATAATAACAAAACATTTAAATCATATGATGATAAAAGTAACTGTTTTATATTAGATATATCGAGTTGAAGATATATTGAGAATTTTGGCTTATTTACGAGATGGTGAAATCTGGCTATAGTGATATGTTGGGTTTTCTTTATTCTTAAAAATGTCTCTTGAAATTTTTTATTTTCTCCTTGGACTCATTTTAAACTCCAAAATTATTTCATAATTAATACTGAATCTTTATGTATGTATAAAGCATGTTATAAACAATACAAGGAAAATTACAACGTATCGCCATTGTCAAGATTTCTTTCATTGTAGAGTGGAAGATCACCAAGCACTGTGTTCGGGATTTGTTCCAGCTAGGAAGCCGACCATAGCGGTTCAGTTGCATAGCGACCGGGATCGAGAACGCGACGCGAGAGAACGACAGAGCGGTAGTGGCGGTGGCGGTGGTAACAACAGTGGTGGCAACGCTAACAATATCGGTAACATCTGTGGGAACAACACTAGCAACTCCGGTAACTCTAGCAGCAACATTAGCGGATCTACCGTTATTATCGGTAGCAATCATCATCAATCCCGAAAAGAGGAGCAACAATCCTCTGTTCCGCCAGCTGCACCACCGCCACCGCCTTCCGATCCAACAGTAGCAGCGGCAGTCACCATCTACCACCCCCGTCTGGCACCTTTTCCCAATCCAGTGGCACCCATTGGACCGACCCTGGGCTCCACTTCTATGTGCTCCGTTAGCTCTGCGCCCATTCCACCCTCTTTGGGTTCTACTTTGCCCCCTCTGAACCTTGGGCCGCCACCACCGGCGGTTATAAGCTCGACGCCGATCTGTCCAACACCGATACCCGCTATTCCATCCTTAACGCCTGTAATAGGACCACCTTCGCTATCCTTAGGTATGTCCCTTCCACCTATCATCTCTATTCCCTCTTTACATTTACCCCCCGTGTCGTCGAATACCATTTATTCTAGTCAGCACACAGCCACGATAATGAGCAGTGCGACCACCACGGTCAACAGTTCCATTTATCACCAACAACAGCAGCAACATCAACAACCGCCGTTACAACAGCAGCAGCAACAACATCAACCACGTGCGAATAGTACAAGCAGTACAACGACTACGAGTTCTTTGTCTGGTGCGATGACTACGCACACAACGCCAACGCCACCAAACAGTTCCTCGTCGACATTGAACGCCATGAATCACATGGCTCATAAGTCCCCGCCATTGTCTCACAATGTTCATGTGCCTAGAAACAAGGAACCGCCAATAGCTACGACGACAGCAGGAACAATGCCTACGACTGCGACACTGACTACTACGACGAGCATCACGACAACGTCGCAGCCGGTTTTCGTCAGGCCGTTTGAAGACTCGTTCCGCTCCTCCTCTACGAAGACACAACAGAGACAACCGATAATGAACAGTCACAATCACAGTATAGCTAATCAGATCGGCCATCACGAGCCATCATCCTTAAAGACTTCGTCAATGACGCCAATTGTTTCTCAACCTGTAGGTAGTCAAGTGGTACAAGAGAATTCCTCGACGATAGACAACAAATCCATAAGTAGCCAACAAACGCTTTCCCAACCGATTCCCTATCCACCACCTCAACAGTACCATCATCCTCCTATACCCGTTTCGCATGTGCCAAGTGTCTCCAAACCGCCGCACTTTTCGACGTCGTCATCGTCGTCGTCGTCGTCGTCGTCATCTCATCAGCAGCATCATTCTCAATCCAAACTCAATGTACCAACGATAAACATCAGCAACAGTAGTAGCGGCGGTACAAACACCATCAATTCAGCTAATTCAAATATCACAAAGCAGCAGAGTGCGCATCACATTGCCGAATCTCATCAAACGACAACCACGACGACCTCGCGAAACGATAGCTCGACCAATAACTGCGTTTCTAGTGAAAAGACAATGACCAATAGCGTCATTTTCAACGCTAATAATCAAGTCAACAGCGGTGGTAAGATTGCAAATCATACAAACGCGCATCATAAGAACAACTCGGATATCGCACCGAAGGACAACAAGTTGAACGCATGCAACGAAAAGACCGTAAGTGAAAATATAATCAGGCAGCCACAATTGTCAAATCAGAATCACATCGCAACGAATTCAGTTCAGGAGAAAACCGCGATTCCACATCTGCCTTGTGAACAGCAGGGAAAGAATTTGAAGTCCTTTCATCCGGTGAACCATAACGTTGCCGAGAAGGAATGCGAAAAGAAAAACGAAATCGATTGTACTTTGCAATGCGATCAGAATAACGTCTTGTCCACATTACCGTTTCAACCGAGCTTTAAGTTTAGCATAAACGACATTGCACAGAAACCCATGGACACGACACAGCTGATGCAAAGCATCCAATCTGAGGAGGTGCTGCGCACTTGTCAGAATGTCTCCAATGTGCTCTTGCAGATCCCGAAGTATCAGGAAAAACTCTTGAATTTCTCGACAAGCAACAACGAGCTGAAGACGACTGCGTTTTGCATTACCGACAAGTGCAATAATTTGACTGAGATTTCCGTGAGGTGCGAACCAGCGGTACTGAACGTGCCTGACCTCAGTAAAGCTTTGAATAAGCAGGATGTCACCAACAACGAAAAATCCTTTCTGATGCCTGAAATACCGAAGGAAATGTCGACCCTTGATTTAGCCGAGAAGAGGCGTAAACGAAGGAGAGAAAAGAACACAGGCGTCATATGTAGCTCTGACTCGGAGGGCGAAGAGGAAACCAAAGACATGGATTTTTGGATTACGAAAGGTCCACCGGCTAAACTACAATTTTCGGAAGACAAATTAGCCTTCCTAGCCATATTTGGACTGACTACACTAACTATTAAAAATGGTAAAAGAATAACGCTATTTTGTTATGTGTTTTAATGTTGATTTACTGAATTGACGTTGTCATTATTTTTGCAGAGATAGAATTGTCCAAGGTCGAAAAAAGATACAGAATAAATCCCGATCCACCGGAAGTACCTCTGGAAGTAGAACCTATGATAGAGTCTGTCTTACCGATTCCGCGTGAGCATCCGGATTGTTTGCTTCACACGCCAGATTTCGAGCCAAAAGTTGGATTTCTCAGGAATATAGGTCTCGATATTATGCCTCCAAAAAAAAGAGATGGTAAATATATCATCAATCAAAATTGATATAATATTGTAATTATAGAGATATAAAAAAATCTC
>Ga0157364_1008789_pt1 | contig 10464 bp, 5 predicted proteins | sample AttsexASBM2_FD_111476 | JGI IMG/M metagenome (GOLD analysis project Ga0157364, IMG submission 111476) | Fungus gardens microbial communities from leaf cutter ant in Ribeirão Preto, State of São Paulo, Brazil - Atta sexdens ASBM2 | ecosystem: Host-associated > Fungi > Mycelium > Unclassified ... | reverse complement strand
TGTCCGGAAAGTTCGTGCCGACTAACCTATATAATTTAATAAATGTATACTAAAATTTAAATTTTCTGCGTTTCAATTTTCCTTCAACATCGGCACGAACTTTCCGGACAACCCAATATTATATGTAAACATTTTTTTAATTTTCGATGCTTCTAAAATTTGACATTTTATTTCAGGTATGTATAACTGTTGTTATTAAGTAAATAAATTAAATATTTAATTTATTTACATAGAGTTGTACATCCCTGAAATAAATAGTCAAATCTTAAGAGCATCGAAAATTAAAAAAAAAGCTTATTAAAGCTTATTATTATTGAGAGAAATTATATTTATATATATATATGTATATATATATATATATATGTATATATATATATATATATGTATATATATATATATATTTTGTATCATGAAATACTGATGCATTTAAATCTCGTTGAATATTACTCCCTCGTATTAAAGAGCTTGGCAATAGGATATTGTGGAATTATGTTGTTCCACGAGAATGACTAATGTGCGCCAGCGGACTCGAAGTCGAATTCCCGTCGTGGGGAGATATCGCTCCGAAAGAGACAATTCTGTTGCATACGCATATCTGCTGTGTATTATAATCGTTGCGTTCGCGTTCGTGGAATTTAACTACCACTGATATCGTTCCCGCAAAATCGCGTCTCGAATGTTCCCCGATAAAGGAAAATGATAGTGCGTACTTCGACGATCACGAAACTTTTATTACGCTCGTGGGATACTTCTTCAGGTGCATATAACGCGCTATTAAGTTTGTTTTATGTTCTTCATCCGATATTCAAATGGAATCAGGTGTGAGATAAGAGATATGGTCCGATGAAATGTTCAGTACTGTTTGGTTGAATTTAATATTTTCTGTCAATATTTTACATCCACCGCTTACTTTTTATATCTTCCTTCTGATCTTTATTGTATATTGAATTTTTAAATCATATGATACGATTGCAGCTGTAAAATGGTATATCGCGTAATTCTACTAACATTAATACTAACTTGAGTGTTAGATACAATGTATTTAGGATATGATTTAGGAGAAAATAAATAACAGAATCAAAAATATAAAAGTTGTCGCGTATCACCATTTTATAAAAAGTTTTATTCCTGTGAATTGCAAATTTTTTTTCAAATTGTTCATAAAGCAAAAAATTCGTGGATTTTCGAGGACACACACACACACACACACACACACACACACACACACACACACACACACACACACACACACATCCATACACATCCACACATATACACACGATACGTTATGTTATATGTAGGATAATCTCTTCCGGCAAAATCTGCCTTGAAATTGAAATCGCATGAACGTTTTTCGTCATAACGTAGATATTCCTTTTCTCAAGACATTTTTATCGTCATAATGTAGAATATAATCATCTCTCTCCCTCCCCCCCTCTCTCTCTCTCTCTCTCTCTCTCTCTCTCTCTCTCTCTCTCTCTCTCTCTTTTCCTGTAACGGATTATATGTGGCCAATCCGTTCTAGGAACGACCCAATTCGCAATGTTCACTCACATATAAAACAAAGAGATTTTAACGGTGACCTTTTACAAATAAAGTATAATGTATAGAAGCGTAGTGTAACGAAACCGTTCGTGAAGAATTTGTCCATTGTACGTGTACTATTTTCACATAATGAGCAAACTCCGTGCCGCAGTCGTATTAATTCGTACATTAATAACGTCGATTAATATGCGATGGTAACACGAAATCTAAAGGTCTTTATGCAAATTTTTATAAGAACGTGATCGGCTTGGCTGAAACAACACGTATTTGAGATATAAGTAATTACAATACTTATTGCGATTGTTACATAAAAGTGACAAATACCGTAATTTCTTCTATCATTATACCCTGTTCACAATAAAAGTTCACAATAGAAGTGAGCAGATGTTCTTGATAGTGTTCTCCAAGGAAAAAAAAAGGAAAAAAAAAATTTAAGATAACTTTGTCGCAATGCGTTTTTCTTTCGGCTTTTGGAAACAGAGGTACGGCCTGAATGGAATCCCCAGTGACAAAGGTCACAAGTGTATTAGGATGAATAGATACACTTTCATCTTACTACATGAAGGCATACGAAGAAATATTCAAGAAGAACAGCGGAAGATTATGGAACACAATGGTACTCTAAAACGACATTTTAGTCGATGTTCAAAAGGTTTATGTCTTTCTCGATTTAGTCACCTAGTATGTCCGATCTTATGTGGCGTGTTTTCTCGCAGTTTATATCAATAAAAACGAAAATGATGAAGAATTTCAGCTTCCTGCGATGTAAAACTAGCGACTAGATGAATTTGTGCAAGATGATTAGTTTAAAAGTTCTACAGTAGCACAAAAGTTTTAATTATAACATCTAAGTATAATAAAATTTTAACTTAATTACTAAAATAAATGATATATAGTACGATGTTTAAAAAACAGTTAATATCAATAATTAAAGAACAATCATTTTGTTCTTAAATATTTGGTACTTCAAAAATACCACAAATACTATTTCTATTTTCATTTTTAAAATAGATAATTCATAAAAGATGGTTTCTTCTTGAAAGAACAATCAACATAACAGGACATACTACAACGAGTATGTTAATTTTGTTTCGACTGCTCTATGCAAATTATCTTTCGGATAAATTCCTTACATACTCTGTTTTTTCAAAGTGAATAAATAATTTTTTTATAGTTATAGTTAAAGTAAATTAACTCACAATATAGCCATTCTTTTGTTTGTCTATCTTTAATGAGTCACCATAAAATTTTTTTCTTAATTTAAGTATAAAAAGTAAGAAATAATTATTCATAAAATTCCATAATTAAAAATGTCCTAATTAAAGACGCAGTAACGGAAATTATTGTACGGTATTAGACAGAAGTGCGAGAAAATGTTTCAATAAGAATCATAATTGTTCGAATAATTGAATGAATAATTACCAATTAAATGAAAGTGTAGGCATTTTAATGACGTTAGACTGAGTGAATAAAAAAAATCTTTGTCAAGTGAAGTAATTGTATCTCCTCAAAAATAGATACATATTGTAATGTGCATTCTTATTCTAAATCTGAATCAGTGGATAATCACTGATATTAATGCCAAAAATGTCACTGGTAATCAGAATTAAATGTGAGATTCCTAACCTTAATCTTTATTATGTGATCTAATTAATCTTGTTTTATACTTAAATTCAATGATTATTGGAAAGTTGAAATTAATATGCAAATATTGAAATTAATATGCAAATATCAGAATTTTAATTATATAATGCTCAAACATTCTTCCTTTTTTAGTTGAACTTCACTGATTATCAGTGCCAAATATGCCACACTGGGTAATTAGTGACTAATCACTGATTCAGATTTAGAGAGTAAAATTAAAAATAATTAAAACGTGGGTAAGAACAAGTGCCTTTAAAATTGAAAATAATTACAACGTGGATAGGTAGACTGCGATCATACACAATCCGATCATACAATATCCTATTTTATCTTTTAACAACAAATTCTTTAACAAATTGAAAGATTTTCCTTAGTGACAATATCGAATGTGTACTAAAAAAAAGGATTGTGGTAAATTAAACTCCAAAGAACGAAATAAATGACAGAATTCTAGTTAATTTTAAATAAGATTTAATACAATTTTGATTTAACTTTAAAATGTATTTATATAAATTTATAAAAAATTATAAAACTATGACAAAAGATAACTTTCTTCGACATTTTTGCTAAGAAAAAGCTAAATCGAATTAGCCAAAAAATGTGTTAAAAAACTAGTGCGCCAGAAACAGAGATAAATGCAAGTGCTTTAAATTTCAATTTAATACGTATTTTTAATTTTATTCTTTTGCTAACACACAATGGTACTATCCACTTTCATGATGATGTTGCACAATCGGATTAAATTACAATAAATGAAATAACGAATTTTTCAATTAGGTGAAGGATATTCGATAAAATCTTTGCAGTCTATCGTACTGATAAGAATTTCCTGTTAATAACCTTGACATGAAATATTTTGTAAATAGGTCGTGGCCGCAAAAAGGATAATTGGATTAGAGGTCACCTTTCTCATAAAGTCCTCTTTTGCTTCATCCATCTGTGTACTTTAAACTGTAAGTCGTGAAAATTGTTTGACATTTTTAAGTCGAAACCTCTCCATTCCTTTGTACAATTGATAGGAGAGAAGAAAGCGCACTGGAGTAAATGCGGTTCTCTGCAGGAGTGCATGTCACGTGCGTTCATTTTTTGCAACATACACCAGTGGTCCAGACAGTTAGCTCCAACCCTCCGATTCTATTATTGAATGTCGAACTCCTTTCCATCATCGACAATTGATATTTTTTTGCTAACAATCGAACGTGTTCTCACAATTAGATATCGTCCTACATCGAAAGAAAATGGAAAATATATTTCTTTTTCTTTCCTATATATTCCGAGACAGTTAAATTTATCGATGTATTTTTAATTTCAAGCTAAATCGTATGAAAAAAAATATATATTACAAATCGATTGGCTGTCGATACTTCGTATCACGCAAAAATCGTATTAATCTTTATTGCGTGAGATAGACAGACTCAAATTTTGCAAAAAATGACAATACTAAAAACAAAAACAGTCCTATATCCACAGAAACAGGTAATATGTCTGCACGGTAGAACACAATGCGATTTAAAATGATACGCTTTTTCCAGCCGTGTCAGTGTCGGTGGGTGTCTGGACGCTGGTTGCCATTTCGCTCGAACGCTACTTTGCCATTTGCCGACCATTAAAATCGAGACGATGGCAAACACAGTTTCACGCTTACAAAATGATTGCTGTTGTGTGGACTCTCAGTCTCACATGGAATGTACCAATTCTCATCGTGTCTCAATTAAAGAGCTTAAGCGGAGGTAAGAAAACATCCACATTATAAAATTACCTCATTTTTAGATAAATAAAAAAAGAACAGTAACTGACATGTAATGAATAATTAAATAATTTGGCATTTCAAAATTAACAACTAATTAAATTGTTTTCTTAATTCGTTTTTCTTATTAATTAATTCGTAAATAGTTATCAATTAATAGATACTTAATTCGCAAAAATTTGAATGTAACATTACAGTATTTGTAGCAATTTTATTTGTTACAATCGCTTGCTAGATTGAAACTGAAGCTTTAATAGTCGTGTCGATATTTTCATTTCGATTCTGTACCAATATCCACCCTGGCTTTCCTCTGAAAATTTCTTTCACCGGCAGCTTATGCATATACATAATGTTCAACTACTGGCATATTGAATCCTCGACAATATCGAACATCTATTCCAAAAGAAATTAGGCTGTTTGCGCGATGATTTTTTATTAGATGCTTCTTGATCAAACTTGATCAAAAAAACGTTATTTTAAATAAAATAACGAACAATAAACAATTATTACTAGCAATTTATTTTATATATTACATATTGATTGACCCTATTTATTTAGTAGCTATTCAAAATTTATTTATTATTGAATTGAGAAAGACCGGAGCCGGTTGTCATACGAGATTGATTATTAAAAAGCTAATAACTCAATTAGTATATTCAGCAGAGCATTCTCTCCTTTTTATTGTAGATTGCTAATATAATATTAAATTGTTGTATAAAATGGATGCAATCTAATTGATATATATATATATATATATATATATATATATATATATCCATTTTAATCGTTAATCATTTGATAAATATTGGTCTGAACCAAAATTAGGAAAGAAACTTTTAGTTCAAAATTCCATCCTCTTTCACTTTTAGAAATATAAATAAATAATTTAAAGTTATGGGATACTCTGTACACACATATAGTATTTCAAAATCTTATATCCATTTTTTCATATAAAAAAATCATTATCACACACACATAAAAACACACACATACACACACACACACACACAAAATATATGATATCTGGCCCAATCTCCCTATAAGATATTGCTTCTCTAAATTAAAAAAATGTAATCGGTAATGCCCATTTGCTATTATTACTTTTAGTCTTAATTTAATTAATCAAATAATATGTAATAGAATACGACTACAGCCAGCAGTTATAGCCAGTAAAATAGATGCTTATGTTATACGAAACCCTTGCAATACTAATCACTTGATGTTTCTCGAACTTAATATTGAGATATTGTAAGTCAACTGCGCAGCAATATCAATGTAATCGATACCATATGTGACTTGCTGAGCTTGATATTGAAGCAATAAAAGTCAATTGCACAGCAATGTCGATATATTATCGATTAAGTGTATATACATATGTATATACATACACACATATATATATATATATATATATATATATACATATATATAAAAGAATTACATTGCATAAAATAAGATGCATTATTGATGTTTTAATGAAAATAAATCTCACGATAAAAAATAATTTATCACTTATAAAAAGAAGAAATTACGCAACTTTTTATTTATTAATAAAGCTTACAAATTATGAACGAATGAATATATAATTTTAACGACTTTAAATAATAGTTACATCTAAGTTTTCCGCGCAAAGAAATACGGAATTAGATCCTTATTCTAACCGTGTGACTATTTCGCGTTGAGAAAATGTCGATGAGGATGGCGGTAATACAATATTTTTTCTCTTATCAGAAATCCACGTGTTTTACGGCCGAACGGTCAAAAAACTTTTTCGTATCATGTGGCAATTTTAGGAAGGCGTAAGTGTCGCGAGGAATGGCCGAGCGTCGGCGCCGAAAGAGCTTACAATCTCTTCCTAGACGGTACACTGCTTCTGATACCATTGCTGCTTATGAGTTTGGCTTACTCACTGATAGCGATAAAACTTTGGCGTGGCTTGAAGCTCGAGATCCGACAATCATCGACATGTACCAGAAGACGTAAGTGAAGTGTCGCTTCGATATACGGAGCGTAGATATGACAGTACCAATTTTCGCGTATCGAATCCTGCTGCGTCGGTATCGGGAGGGTCTTGGAAAAATATTTTCCAAAGCTGCTACTATGTTAATTTCATTTTATTTATACTAATTTTGTTACAAAATCTATTGGAGAGAAAATTTATGAGATATATCATCAACATAACTTTTTTGGCCATTTTATTTTTATATTTGTCTATATTATTAAGATCGAAAATTGTAAACGTTATGAATTACAGTCGGGAGAATGGAATCTAACGCAACGATTCGAGGCTCGAGTTACAACAACAATAATGATCGAGATGCAAGGACGACAATGGTATTTGACGCTTGCGGCCCGACTTCGAGATCGCGGCGCAACTTCTCGTCTTCCTCGAGGCACTTTCAAGGTGCTTCTCAAGGTGTACCATCTAGGGTGAGAAAATACTGAGCAAACATCACCTTGGGATAGAAATTCCGATTATCATAATCTATGTAATGAAAACCGAGGCCAGAAGTCAAATGCATTAATTACTTAAATTATTTGATCTGTAATATTATTTTCTCTTGATTCTGTAATCATAATATTGGACCTGTAAGATCCGAATTTAATTAAATAATGAATTTTAATATGAAAAAGCGAAAATATAAAATTATTTTCTTACTATTTTTCATAACGTATATTTTAATAAAAATTGTTTTTAAAAGACACATATAAAAAAATCTGAAATTTAATAGAAATTTTTATCAAATAAAAAAATAAAATAGAAAGAAATTAAAAATGTGAAATTTTTATTTTCTTTTAATATATTTGTATTTTAAATACTTCATTCAACACATTACGAGCGTGATTGAATTCTATTTTATTCATTGTAAAGCTTAAAATACGTAATTAAACGTGACATTCAATAAATATATTAAAATACATATTTGTATTAATAATATTGTAATTATTCTCGAGATTAATACTAAATTCTATTATTTTCATTACCACTTTATTAATTAACAACTAGACCGTGGTTTCGATTGTAATTTACGGAAGTGACCAAGTGCATCATTATCTTCGCCTGGCTAATTGAGATTTCATGATCCAATGAAACAGCCCGCGGCTAGACATCAAATAAATTCACGCAATTAGGATGGCAAATTAATCTACCTACCGTCTTGAGAATCTTCACACCGAGTGTATGTAGTAGTTAACCGAGACATCGTGTTTCTCTTCCTCCTTTTTCAAAAGAAGGTGCGGTTACCACGGACAGTAGTCTCCAGGGTGCTTACTGGCAAGTATCATGGTACAGATTTGTCTCAGGCATCCCGGATTCAGATACGAGCGAATGGAAGTGGTTGCTTAACGCGAGACACGAAGGATATCGCTAACGAGGATCAGCAGGATTCACCTTGTCCACTCACCAGACAACATGTAATACGTAGTAATTACATGGGGAAGAGCATCGAGGCGAAGAAGAAGGTACGTACAGAATCTTGATTGATCGAATTGGATTGCTCTCTCAACAGACCGAATTACAATTTCCGTATCAAATATTTAATGCAAGATCACGTGTGAGCTTTGCATGCATATAAAGCGCACATTGTAAGTTCCATCGCTGTTCGGCGTTTCTCGTTTCTACGAAATCGTGGGATCTGGAGCAAGCGTCGGAAAAACGCGTTGCCTGATGGTGCACGCCAAGCCGCAAGATGTTTATCAGCGCTTCGTGGCTGTATTAACCTTTTATTATCCACTTGGTGCGCGACTCCCTACCAAAGAATCCTATATTCCTACTTTGCAAATACAGAACATAATATTTAGAGAGACCGTAATATTTTCCATATATTTGCACGTAAGACGATTTAATCTCGCGCACACGAGACATGCTATGCTTAAGCAAGCGGACACTCATGGTATCGGAATATACAACAAGACAATACTCGCTTTATGTAATATGAGACCCAGTTAGAAACATGTTCACCTGAAACAAGTGACTATGCTCGTCACTTATTCATTAAACGCGAATACCTTTGGTGTTGCAGGTGATCAGGATGCTCTTCGTAATAGTTCTCGAGTTCTTCGTGTGCTGGGCACCGTTGCACGTAATCAATACGTGGTACCTTTTCTCGCCCGAACTGGTGTACTCGGTCGTCGGTAGCACCGGCATTAGCCTAGTACAATTGTTGGCATACGTCTCGAGCTGCTGCAATCCGATCACGTACTGTTTCATGAACAGAAAATTTCGCCAAGCATTCCTCGGGCTCTTCGACTGCCACCGCTGTTGGAGGTAAAATCTAGATGAAGCCGTGCGTATACGTTTTTCGTTACAGTGGCAATTTAAAAGGATTTATCACGACGTAAGGCGAAGCTTTACCATCAAGTCGGCTCTCTTTACGAGTTGTACTAGTTGGCTGATAGAGTGCAGGATTAATTTCGCGGAAGATACGTCGGGCTTCCGCAATCGGATAGAAAGACTTGCAATTACGTAACAGCCGTTCTTAAGCTTCAATCTTGCAAACACGTTCTCGCCTTTAGACAAAAAAAGTGGCGAAGTTTGTTTTATAAAATACTTTTAAGTTAAATATAAAACATAATTAAAATTATAAAATAGTATGTGCATTAAAGTGCTCTGTTAATGAACTTTGGATAATATTTTTAAAAGTATCTCAGGGAAAAGATATATTGATTCAATTGCAATATTTTTAAGGGAAAAGTCACACGAATTAACATCTGGTGCAAACGCTTTTAAACTGAAAATAAACGTTCGCGTAAACGAGCGTACATTTTATTTTAGGGTAGGTTGCAGACACAACGATATCGCAATGGCGGCCACCGGAAATGCCGGACAAGCTGGCAATAACAGCGAATTAAGTGGAAACGACTCAACAGTGTATCTGGGCAAAGCGTCCCTTGCCGCTAGATCAGGTATCATTGCTAAATTGATCATTTTGTTATAGTTATATTATATTCCCAGATATTCGATTGCACACAACACGAATCCAAATTTCTAAGATTCTATTATGATACTGTGATATTGTGCAATACAGTGTATACATATACGGCCAGAATTTCATCAAATTATCATAGTATTATGTAACGTCGTCACATTCAAGATTTTCGTTTTATCACGTGAAATTTTAGGAGATTTCTTATTTGTTTTAAAATCGCTGTTTCTATGTTCATGCCTGATATTTTTATTTAAAAAAATATAAATAACAAATGTTTACTTCTTAGTCTGGTTGATAACAGTTTACTAAAGCATCAACGTGATCGATAATGGTCTGCCACATACATCCGCTAGCTACTCGTGGTACACATTAGAGTTCCCGCGATGTAATTTCCACAATACCGGTTTACATTAACCGTATATATATATATATATATATACCGTACGTTTCCCTAAACTTTTGAATGAACAATTAGTCCTGCTCTAATTCCTACTTGTCCGAAGCTTAATTATTGTATCCATCCCATGAAAATGTTTTTGGTATCTGCGTATCTGATAGTAAAATGACAATAAAATACAAAGTCGCACGATGCAGGATTTA
>Ga0157364_1008788_pt1 | contig 10465 bp, 6 predicted proteins | sample AttsexASBM2_FD_111476 | JGI IMG/M metagenome (GOLD analysis project Ga0157364, IMG submission 111476) | Fungus gardens microbial communities from leaf cutter ant in Ribeirão Preto, State of São Paulo, Brazil - Atta sexdens ASBM2 | ecosystem: Host-associated > Fungi > Mycelium > Unclassified ... | reverse complement strand
TCACACACACAGCCAAGATCCCGCACGCTCAAATAAATATATATATAAAAATATATATATATATAACTAGTTTATTCAATAATAATAAAAATCATATTAATTAATACAAAAGCCGTCATTAAGGCCAAAACAAATCCTGCTTTGAAAAATATAATTGTTGTTTCGATATGTTTATATGTCTACAGTAATTGTCATTAATTAACGTAATGTTATTATATTTAATTAATGGCACGGAACGATAATCAACAAATGTTCTCATATTAAATGTGATCACGTTTTAGGAAGTAATAAGGATAGAAAAATAATTTGCATTCGTTTCAACGCAAACTTAATTTTCTTGAATTTTATACAAGGTAATAATGATAATTCAATAATTTTACATGCAGACTGAGTGGATTAAAGATATTTAGCATGTAACTCTCAAACTTTCTAATACGTAAATACATAATAAATCCATCATCCATAGTTTTTTTTGAGCTGATAATCGGAAATCCATTTTTTGTAGTGTAATCAAATATAATTAAATATAGTTATTACCAGCCATAGAATCAATAGGAAGTGTTATAATCAGCATTTCATCACAATTATGATCGTTACTCGTAGATTTAATCAGTATTTCGTCACGATTATGATCGTCAGTTGTAGATTTAATCGCGTTATGCTACGCAACTCGTCACGCAAAATGTTTAATGACCCGCCCGCTGTGCCTGCGTATCTTCTTTATGTAAGTCTGACTTCGTATTAGTAAAGTGCGATCAGAGGAAAATTCTCGTGACATTCAACCGATCCCTGCTCAGAAAGAAACGAAATGACGATCAATCGATGGCGCGGCGGCACGATGTTGCGTCGCCTCATCGTAGACGCGATCGTCTCGCAATGGCTGAAACTCAGAGACAGATACCGCGGCTAAATGTCACTACAAGGTTTGCTTAATCGAGGGATTGGTTCACACGACTCATCCCGTTCCGTTTCCCCGGCCAGCTAACTGGTGTACAAGCGAGCCATTACCGTCACGCGATCTCGACGGGATCGTTTGACGTCCGGCAACAGCGGGTGCCAGCCGAGGTCGTGCGGTACTAAAAGGGATCGGCAACGCGTCGAAAAAAAAATGGAAACCGGGAAAAGATTGGCCGCCGACCGCTTCCTTGATCGTAAATGCAAGGAAATACGTCGAACAAATGTAATAGATGCCTATTATTGCATGTTTAAAAATTTTTTTCATCGTTTATAAAATGTAACAGAGATAATTCTATAATAAAATAATATAAAAAATAATTCTTCAATAATGAGGAAATGCGAAAATGAGGAAAATAAAAAATTACAAATTGGAAATTCTAGCAGTATATACTGGCGGTTCTAGTGTTAACAGTTTCAATTATCGAAACCTATTGCTATGCGATATCTCATGCGATCATCCCGACCGACTTTCGTTCCGTGCGATTCTGAGCACGCCATCGACGACATTCACGTCGGTGTCCGCGAGGAACGACGTATCTGCGGCCATCGTGTAAAACGTCGGGACGTCATCTATTTTGACGATTACAAGACTCGAGGAGAGTTCCGCCAGTCTCGCGCGCGCAACAAGAACGAACGGAACACGATCGGAGAGCCGCCGATCACGCCGATTGCGGGGCGAGTCACCACTCCTACAGGTGACTCACTCACCACTCACTCACTATTCACTGACATGCTCGCGGCAGCAGCGACGTACCTCTTCATACATGTGCGAGGAGAAGAAAACGAGCGCTTCCCACGTCCCGAAACTCTCTCAATTGCTTTTCAATTCGACCCCGCCCCGGGCAACGTTGTTTCTTGTCGGTCGCTGGACCATAAATCGATCCTACTCATCCATAAATACGCGCGAACACCCGTCGATCAAAATCCTCGGATTGCCGTCGAAAGAATCGTAATACGCGAGAGCTCCGAATAGTTTCGACTGATCTCTCTCGATTACGAGCGACACAGCCCTGACCCTCGCACTCTATCATCCTGTTTCACGCCGGCTAGAATCAATCATTATCGCTATGCAAAGAGAAATTTTGCAAGGAGAAATTTTGTGTGATTATCATTACATTGAACAGCTGTAAATTGTGTATTAATCTCTCGTTGTGTTGCTTGAGGCTTTATAAGAATTTTAAAGAAGCAGTGTGTGCACACTTCCATTGGATTCCAATCAAACTTTTGAATTTGTCCTACGCGTTATATAAAATGATTACTCTCAGTGATCGAATATTTAATATTTGTACTATTCTACTAAAATTTGTTTTTAAAAGTTTTGATTTAATATTCTAAAAATGATTTATGCTATGTATTTATCACGATATGTGGCAATCAATTTTTTTTGTCAAAAGTATTAAAAAGTAGAAAGTAGTAAGAATAGCACTAATAGCAATAAAATTGATCCTCCCGCGTGCCACCGATGCTCATAATTTATTAAGGGGATCACGGCGGAAACGGTCAAGGACCCCCGTTCTTCAGGGCCGTGAAAGTTCCTTGAGAATCTAGACTTGAGAGGTGCATCATGAGAAACTCAAACGGGGTCGTTGCAGATGCGATTCTATCGATTCGATGACTACTGTTACTTTTAACCATCATATACAAAAGAAAGAAAGCAATAATAAAGATCTAGGGATTTATAAAAATAGAGTACTTCTGTATGTTTTGTAATCTAGCTCATCATTATCATTCAGTATCCCGATTATAATCATTATGTGTTGAGCAGCTTTTTTCCCCATTATTACCTGCGCAATGACAATATAACAATATTGACACTGCCGAGTGCTTAAGAGTTACAAAATCGAAATATAGATAAAAACTGAAGTTATTTGTCATCATCCTGATTTCAAAATGTCATTAAAGACATCATTTTGACATCGAAATAATGATAATGTCTTTGCTATTTAGATTAAGATGACATATTTTCTCATATTTATGCATAGATATAGCTACTTTTTACTTGTCCAAATATTTGATAATTTTGGAAGTAACATTGTTTATCGCATCATAAGAAAAAGCTTATGTTGCGTTTTCATAATTTACTGAGATTGCGATGTGCACCGATACAATCAGAAAATTAATAATGTTAATTGCTAAATTTCTATACAATCTGAACCTTCTCGGAAGGCGGTTACATCTATTGGCATGTCATAAATCTCATGATTGGAATTATACACTATTATTACATTAATCATCCTTACTTAATCCCGAGCGTACACTTCTGTATCGGCGGAATTATCGTAATCCGCGATTCTCAGATGATAAACGCTTAATGCCAACGTAGTCCAGGTATTGTAATACGTATATCAAAAGTGGAACTCTAGCTGCTTACGATCGCGCGAACTTTCCGACCAACATCAGCCGGCCGATCTCACGATCTTACCGGGCGATTGTCGGGACACGATCGACCTTGGTTAAAGGCAGGTATAACGTTATGCGGCAACTGGCAAGGAGTTAGGAATCCCGTAATCCGCGGCATCTTTACCTTCCAAGACCCCCGGAGGGGGTGGCGTTATCCCTGAATCTTCAGCGGCGGCAATATGGGCGCTAATAAACGGACGTTCCAAATCGTACGCTTTAAGTCGAAACTGCCCATGTCAATGCGATAATACCGCGTTACTCGCAACAATTAGTGCATTTAAAAAACCCCTTGTTTCATTTCAAAACTGTTATTTTCGGAATTATCATAATTTAATGCACATTTTTAGCATAATTGATTTTACAGTATTCTCTCTATCTGCGTATGTAACGCCGTTATCTTCCAACGCAGCGAAACTAATCATCGACCTCTCCACCGAATCGATGTGGTGGAGAATCTTCAAGAAATGCGCAGAAGTTCTTCTACGAAGCTGAAGACAAAAGAAGCGCTCGCGTTGTGTCGGAGCAAACCGCACGCATGTCAATGCCCCGGCAATTAAACCTTGTTTGGCGCGAACGCTGTGCCGTTTTATTGTGCTCGTACTTTCCGCTCGCCCTGCTTGACCGCCTCGCCAACATGAAAGTACTCGCAGAAGCGCCGCACTGATTTATTTCCCCAACTTCTAAACAACCGCTTCACTTTTTTCGTAAGGATCCGCATGTACCTGCCTATCTATTCTCGTGTGATGAGCCGCCAACTGTTCAGCATTGTCATCATAGTCGTTGTATTCTTCGTGATAGTCGCGCCGACCGAGGTCATTCGCAAAGCTTAAAAGCGAGCAAAGCTTAGAGCTTTTTTTCTTCCATAAAGTCTGGAAGACGCTACATCTTTTATGTATATACATCTGACGTGACCGCCGATAATACGAAAAGAAGAATGATAATCTTTTTTTTTTGCTACATGTCAATTTTTGGTCTAATTTTGTCGCGATTAAACGGCGATTAAATACATATATTGCCGACAGTGATTGACGCTCCAAATCAAATCGTATCCCAAAATGGTCCGACACTGAATCTCGATGTTAGCTTTTTGATCGACAGCGTAGTCGGCCAAACAGGATATCAATAAATTTCATTGATTGCGCGTAATTACGCATTCATTTGCATGGAAAGGTTCTGCCTCCGGCAGAAATGAGCGACGTGTGCTATATTCTATTGCGACGTAATTACCATACGATGTCTAATTAGTAATTAGCCGGTAATATTTCGCTTCTTGAGTAATTAATAATAATTTATTAATAACCGTCTAGACATTAAACTTGTCATTGCGGCGGAGACTTAGAATGTCGCGATAGCTTATCGATTTTGTGAAAATATCTGAAAAGCAGATGCGTACGAAATTTCTCGCGATCGACAGGACAGCAGTCAGCTGGCAGATGAACAACTTTCAGATCGAAAATATCAAAAAAATCATTAAATCTCCCTGCAGAGACATATCGAGCTATATTGATGATCAAGCCGCAGCAGATCGGATCCCCGCAACAACAAAAAGAAAGACGATGGTTTCACGCAATACAAATAAAAAATAGATAGCGTGAGAGCTCGCAAAGCGGAGCGGAGCGGATACTGTTGCGTACGTCGTCGGCTGTTTAGAGCATTATGCGCGTAATCCCGGCCATTAGCCGCAATTAACCGTGACGGCCCCGACATTCCCCACGGATTTATATACTAATTAAGCTAATTAATTTATCCGCTGTGCTGCCAATGAGCATAGATCTGATTCTTGCACTCTTTGGCATACCGGTCGCAAAATGCCGCGACGCGCGACGTAACTCGCGCTTTGCATTCTTTGTATTACATAAAGATGAAATAAACATGTGCGATATCGCAGCATAATTGCCTTAATTTTAATCCGTTGATTAAAGAAATTTAGTCTATGTGTAATGTAAGAGAATTTTCATGATTATGTAACAAAGAATTGATATTTCGTTAGATCGATACACAATCTATCCGTCTTACGTACAGATTCATCATCCTCATGAAAGTTATAAAAAAAAAAATATTATAAATTAAAACTGAGAAAGTATTTTTTGTCTTCGTTACTTTCACTAATTTTATAAAATTCTCTAAAATTACAAAATTTATTATTGTATATTTACGAATTATCAATTAATCCATTAATATGCTTATTATATCTTCTCTTTGCATTCGCCATGTAAATTACACAGAAATATATATATATGTGTGTGTGTGTATATATATATATATTTCTAATTATATATTATCTAATTCTAATTATATATATATATTATCTCTTTTATATAAATCTCTTTCTATGTACGCTTAATTTAATTAAAAAATTAGTTTGGTAATTAATTAATTTTGTGAGAATAAAGTTAGACATACATAGAAAAGGATTTACATAAAAGATTGAAAGGAAAAGAATTTACGTAGGTCAAGATTCGTGCATAATCATTGACTAATATCAGTCCGCGAAACTAGTCTTTCCCATTCTCGAAAGTCCCTGACTTAATTAAGATTTCGCCCTTGGGCTTTCTCACAGTCCTTGAGACTCGCGCTGATTTGTTCTACAAGTCGGTGCCAAAAGGCGTCTTCACGATGCCTGGTTAGATTCGCACTGTCATTATTATTACTCGCATGAATGATATATATACATATCACATTCACGATTAGAATTTCCTTGTTAACTCAGATTTTTACATCTGCATCGCTGGGTTCAGATCGCGGAAAATCCAATTATCGTCTCGCAACGTGGGCGAAAATGTCCAAAGGTGAAAGCGGTCGTGCGAGTCGTCGCTACCATCGTGCTCCGAATTACTTCAGTAATTGAAGACAGTTGCTTGTCGGTGTTCGTGAAAGACTTGCGGATCGTTAAAATTAAACTCCTCACTAATTTTCGATGACCCGATTCGTCAGAGTGAAGCATCCCGAGCATCGATAATTTATATCAGAAAGTGCTGTCTTTCTCAATCCCAATAAATCCGATAAAAATTCAAGAGAGAGAGAGAGATATAAAATTTATTTCTTATCCATAGTCTAATTTCGAAATTAATAATAATTTATCAGGTAATTGCAAAACTGATGTCTCGTATGTGACATATAAAATTATTAAAATAATTCCAAAAAATCATGAAACAATAGTGAATGAAGTTATTTTCATTTATTTTAAAAAATACCTGGCACTAATAAATTCGATTATATAAAATGCCAACATTAATTCAATAATTAAATTATCTAATATATTAAATATTTCTATCAATATATATTCAAAATTTAAATATCCTATACTATTAAATATCAATTTAACGCAAGAGTATATTTTTGTTTTTAATATACATACAAAGTATTCATTTTAAACATTTAAGAATTTTTAAGCACAATTGTATATGTGAATACATTAAATACGATAAAGAAAGCCATCATCAGTCAAAATTGGATGTTTTAAATAATATATTATATTAATTTATTCCAGATATGATTGCGAATCGATAACTTTCGGTTTCAACACAATCATCCTGAAACGCTAATAATCCCCCCCCTAAATTAAATTAGAAAAAAAGAAAGAAAGTAAGGCTCAGTGGTCGAGCTGGCTAAGGCACTCTTTCCGGAAAGTTGAGAGGTCCCAGATTCAAATCCTGGCTGAGGTAATATTTTTCGCAATAAGTTTCTTATTTTTTTTCTTTCTTTCTAATTTAATTTAGCGTTTCAGAATGATTGTGTTGAAATCGAAAGTTATCGGCTCACAATCATATACAATATATCTGAAATAAATAAATTTAATATAAGAATATATAATGTATTATTTAAAATATCTAATTTTGATCGATCATGGCTGTCTCTATCGTATTTAATGATCATTTTAATATAATTCATATGTTGTTTGTAAATCGTTAAAAAAGTTACGAAAAACACCTCATTATCGTTTCGGCCAGTATAAAGGTCTGCCGCAAAGTAGCGTATAAAAGGTGGTGCTGATAGATAGGCGTTGCTGATAGATAGAACGAGTCATGGTCTCTAATTAATGAATTTGTTACGAGCGTAGCAATTTGTGCGGTATTCGTTATACGTTACTTTCGTTTAGCATGGTAAGTAATCGACGTGCTTGTGAGTAAGTATATGGGATAAATTCAACGAACGAGATGATTCAATCGTTTTAATTTTTTTAATCTTGGGCAAGATTTAAAAAATTTAAGATTAAGATATAGCACGATCACTACGTAGGTTTTCCGGAATTGAGAAAGATATTTTTCGAAATGTTCGCAAGTCATCTCGATGATGCAGCGCTGTAAAACGTAGGTTTTCTTTTCTCTGAACAAATGCGCAAAGAATCCTATTTCCTAGCAGAAGTATAAATGCCACATTACGAACAGATTGACCATGTGAACAGCTCGACAGCGTTTGCTTTTATAGTTCTTATTACAATAATAATTGTTTAACGGTTCAACCATCGTCAGATATTCGCCGACGTATCGTGATACATTGCTATTCAGGTCGAAAGCAGATAATTTTGCGGGATCCCTAATTACGTTATATCTCGCAATAAAAGTCATTCTGAGCGACAAGGATTAAGATTACGGAACACAGTGTACAAAAAGACGCGACAGCCTGCAAAAGCGGCTTTAAACGGCTATATATATTCTCACCGTGGTTAAGCTCAGTATTCGTTTCAATAATAACTCGTTATATAATTCGAAACTTCGTGGATTCTCCCGTCGTAATAATGTACGAGCGGCTTCGATGAAATACGAAAACAGATACCTGCCTCGATCCGGCGGACTAATAAAACATCTTTTAATGCATTATTAAGTATTTTTTGCCTCGCGTACATGGTGCGCATCCTTGGACCCTGGCGCCCGTCGAGAACGCATTACGACACCTCGCGATCCAGTTTTTTGAATCGTTGTATTTACGAGCGATTAACGATGACTGACTAACTAACTTCCTGGTGAAAAAAGTAGGAAATCGTGACGAAACTGCAGAGATATTTCACTCGCGATAAATTACATATGTTCTCTCGAAGAGAAATTTGTCTTACCCTTATTCGCATTATGATCAACTCTTGATCAATTTGCAGAACTGTTAATTCTGTTTCTCATATCTCTCCAATCTCTCATCCACTTATTTCATCTTATATTGTACATTCGATGATTCATCGACTGATCGATACCGGAACTTGATGAAACGCGTATTCTCAACGATAGTTGTTCTCCAGCTTAGAGCCGCGTCCTTGAACCTTGCCTTCGCTAATGTACAATGCACGCGGTCGAGTTATTTGCTAAGTGCAGTCGATCGATCTTCCTCGACAAGATCGATCGGCTTTGCGAGGACCGGTTGCCACCGTTTGTTAAATAGCTGTTCATCGTATTAAATTAGACAATCATTAGCTGCGTTCAGCAGAGAAAGCAGCTTTGCAACTATTGTAAAATTCTTTAGTATGATTGGTTTTGTTCTTAGTTCCTTACTATTTAAATTTATAAACCAATGCTCTCTGTTGAATGCAGCCATTGATTTTCGTCATTCGATTTCAGTGAGGGGCGATTTAATGAGCGCAACACATCTTTCGCACACTGGTCGTGAAACTAAAAGTGGCCAATGGGGATACGAATGAGGATACGGCGAAGGGAAAGAGAAAAAGACAAAAGAGGAGGAAGTATTATTGAGTGCAAGAGACGATGGAGCGGCAGCTTGTAAGCGTAACGATTTAAACGCGCCCGTAATCACATTGTTCGCCGATAATTGCGCATTAATAGATGAGAATTAGGTCTCCTCTGACTGCGAGACTATGATGATCTCTTAATATCCTTCACCTTGCGTAATCGTAGCGGTCACGACTGGTCAAAAATATCGGACGCTTCATTCGTTTATCATACGTTCGTTCGTGGATTCCACGCTCATAATCGCTCCAGGCGGCTCGAAACAGTTCTCCTCCGTTTTATGCTTTAAGAGCCGTGTATTATGCGTTTTTTTGCAGCCACCTACCTTCACGCGATCCTACGTCGATGCCTATACCATCCTTAATCCAGGCTACACGGCACGGTCGCACGTTACTTCCGCTTATGAGCTGTCCGACCATCCTCGCAAATTACTCCTCTTGAATTCACTAATCCTTCTCGATCTCCACATGCCTTATCGTATTATATAACTTTGCAAATCGTAAAAAAATTTTTTTCACACTTACCGTTATTCCATTTAAGCGACCTATGTAATCTTTAAACCGCATAAAATTCAACAAATTTATTTGCTGTTTTATTTCGTAACGAATAAAAGTTTACGATTAAGCAACTTTTAACGGAGTCGATGTTTTTACATCTATATTTCATCTGTTACACGCGACAACTCTATGAACATGTCAATCTCCATTTGTCAGCAACATTCATCCATCAATATCACGAGAGAGTAAAGGACTCCGAGTACAGAACATCGCACGAAGATTATCTCTCGGCGATTAGTCTTCGCGAGATACAATGACGACTGAGTCAGTTGGCGTAATGCGCCTGCCATGCTTTTACGTATTTGTCGATAACAGAACGCATGCTTCGACTATGAGCGCGATGAATATGTAAAAGCTGGTAAGGTAATCATCGTCGCTGTCGTGATGAGTGCCATTGGAGAAGAGCATGATTTTTAACGCGCATACGGAGCGATTACGAGCGCGGCAACTATCTTCGTCGAGCTCTCACAGCAATTGCAACGCACATTGGTATTGGTAATGAGCAATAAACGCTTCGTCTTATGAACTAATCGATTGAGAATCAGCGCAGCAAAGATCGTGTATCGCCGCGAGCTATGATTCCACCTGTATGTAATTCTTTTTTTCTTTTATCTTCCGAAAATATCGTCAGCAAAAAACATTGACAATACGATACGATCATCGGCCTGTTGTCAATGAAGTTGTCGAGCAACATAAATTGATGTGATCTACAGACATTCCTATCGATCTATCGATCTTTGTGCCATGAGTCATAGCTCGGGCGCCGAAGTCATTAAAAAAAAAAAAAAAAAAAAAAAAAAAAAAAAAAAAAAAGAAATGAAACAAACCTGGATCTGGGGGGTGTGTGTTGGAACAAAAGGATGTCATAGGTGGGGGGGG
>Ga0157364_1008787_pt1 | contig 10465 bp, 6 predicted proteins | sample AttsexASBM2_FD_111476 | JGI IMG/M metagenome (GOLD analysis project Ga0157364, IMG submission 111476) | Fungus gardens microbial communities from leaf cutter ant in Ribeirão Preto, State of São Paulo, Brazil - Atta sexdens ASBM2 | ecosystem: Host-associated > Fungi > Mycelium > Unclassified ... | reverse complement strand
TACTTCTATTCTATATTTGATCTATCTTTGTTTTATCATGGATCAACTTGATCTATATAGAGACATTAATATTACTTATTGTAAAAATATTCTCTAATAGTCTTATTCTATCTCTACTTAAGGTTATAGTTGTCTTAGACAATATTCTTGTATATAAGGCTGGTAGTTACTTTATAATAGTTAGCCTAATAATTAACAATAACAGTTAATATCAATCTCTAGTGTTAATGAGTAACATACTCTAACTCCAGATCATGATTCAAAAGTAATCTCTTCCTCCTCTATAAGCATTATACTTATCTTCAAGATGTTAATTATATTTTTACATTAAACATGATATTATACTATTTTTACTACTGTTTTAGTGTCTTGCTCACTATATTTAGTATCAAACTCCAGTACAAATAACAACCTACTACTTCTTAATACTAGAACTTATATCTTAACTTTAAGTTATCATCTGAAATTGCAACCAAACAACTGTTGGTAATATAATATATAAGTTAAAGCCAAGATTGTTTTAGAAATTTACAACTTTAAATTTTCAAATAAGTTTTCATACTTGATTTGAACTCTGTTTAAACTTTATATACTTTGTTATCTAAGTGTGAACCATACTTAACTAATACTAGAATGGTACAGTATATACTCCAAGAAAATTAGTCTCATATTGTTACAAATTCAAAACCTTAGAGTTGGTTAAGAAAGTAAACCTTATATTAGGGTTAACACAAGAGAACTCAATAAAGAGCTCTTTACAAAGTAATCTACCTTATATACCTATACAGATAGTCTGTGCTAACTATTATACACCCTATTCTAAATGACTATGTGTTAAGCATGAGGTCAACATGTATTATCCATGTTGTATGACATCACTTTTTCCAATATCTTCTATTTCTTTCTCTCAAGTCCTGTGATTAATATTGTGATCATACTATCAAATGTAACTGATATGATAGTGTGACAGATCACTTCTAACCCTAACCCCAGCATTCTAAAAATAGAAAAATGGAAAATAAATCAAAAATAAAATAAAATGAAAAAAGAAAATGAGGAAAAACTAAGTTCACAATTTTCGATCTTGATATATATGAAAAGTCAGTATTTAGAAACTCTAGATAATATTTTGGCAAGACATTTTACTGTTATACTATTATTATATTATAGTACTACTATTTTTAGAGTTAAAAATAATAGACTCTATTTATTTTTATTTTTACTTATTTGCTCATTTCCATTTTATTTATTTGTATTAGGTAATATAAGAAAACTTGATAGAGTTCCTAGTATAGAATGGTCTACCTTATATATGCTAAGTTACTAGTCTATGCTATAGTATCATTAATCTATCCTAAAGATTATGTATTTTTCTTAAGATTAATATATATCAAACATATTGTGATAATATCATTTTCTTTAGATTCTTATATTGCTTTCTCTCATAATATATAATTATGTGACAGTGTGACAATGACAGTGACAGTGACAAATGTGTAACACTGAGTTATGCTATGTAACAATTTATAACAGTAACTATGATGTTATACTAATTCTAATTCCAAGTTTTCAAATAGAAAATTAAATTAAAATTAAATTAAAATAAGAGAGAAAAATAAAAAATATCAAGTCTATTATCTTCAATTCTAACAGATTAGAGTTTAGTATAACATTACATATAGCTGTCACAGACTGTTATACAACATGATATAATATTATATAATATAGTCATACAATCATGTGTTATAGAAGAATATAGAAGATTCTAAAACAATGATATCATACCATATGTTATAGTATGCTTGAACTCTTATTTTTTTCTTTTTATTTATTTATTTTCTTTAATTCAACTTTTCTTTTTCCTTTATTTCTTGAACAATGAAGAAATATATAATCATAGTCACATAATATATTATATGACATCATGTTATAAGCCTAAAATCTGGGAGAAGGGCTGGAAGGATAATATTAGGATATATATCAACAATATGTTTATTTTATAGTAGATGTATAGATCTTAGAATAGGGTTATTTATCATTAACATGAATTATATATACTAGTATATATAGTGTAGATATTACAATTGATGTCTTATATATCATAGATAGTTTGCTTATGGATAACAGGTGTTGGAGTTTCTTTCTTATGACTCAATAATTGGTTATACTATGTGGTTTCCTCATGTATGATCAATCAGCATCCCATATAGTAGTTAAGGCCTTCTTATATTTTCCTCATTCGTATTGTATGTATTCTTCATGATCTCTAGGTATATATAGCTATAGATACAGTCTTGTATCCTTATACTTTGCTAATTGATCATTTATCCCTCCTACTCTCAAGTTTTGTCTAAGTTGTAACCTGAGCTAAGTTTAAGATTGTAATATTTGGTAAAGCATTGTTAAGCTTACCTTGCAAAAGGAGAGTACATAGTAGTTAGACAACTGGAACATTTATGGTTTTAAACTATCAGAAAGATAATTAATACTTATAGTATAGTTTATGGACAGTAGAATGGGTCAATATCAAGAAAATAATTTAAAAGCACTATCAGAATGACTAGGATGATTGAGGATTATAAAAGAAAATGTCTTAAATAAGACAATATAAATAGAGACTATAGATAAAATATTGATAGTACTAGCACCAGTAGTATAGAATAAACAAGCAGTTATGCTAAAGAGCATAGTCTTAGATCTAGGATGGTTCAATGGAGATAGAACAAAGTTTGAACACTGGTAGAGGAGAGTCTGACTATTCCTTAAGAGTAACAGAGTTATAGCAACAGACAATAGAATCACTCCAATCTTAGCCTATCTTAGAGGGGGCATAGCAGGCATTTATGCCCAGAAAAAATTAGACCAGATAGAAGACAAAGAAAATACCCAAGATTGAGAGGAATTTGTTAGAGAAATTAAAATAATATTTAGTGACAAAAGCAAGAAAGCAAACACTGAATAAAAGATTGAAATATTCAAGCAGAGTAAGAAACAAATTGCTGATTTCATAACTGAGTTTGAAGCATTAGCTATGAAGGCTGAAACAGATGACCTACACACCATATTTTTATTAAAAAATAATATCCAGACAGATGTTATCAAGATAATATTAGGATATCTACTGATAGCAGTACCAGAGTCACTTAGAGAATAGAAGATGGCAATCACCTTAGTTGGACAAGAATATGAGTCTATAGAAAGCCAATAACATTATGGAACAGAAATAGGAACAACCTATGGAAGAAAAGATACACCTATGGATATTGGGAAGGCTAGAGAGAATTTTGACAAGGATAGAAAATCTAGGTATTTTAATTGCAACATATATAGATATATAACAAAGAAATGCCAAAAGTTGAAAAAAGAATGGGATATCAGGAAATACTACAAATACAATAAAGTGGGCACATTGCTGAAGACTGTAAATCAGGACAGAAAATGAAGAACTGCAGTATTCAAGAAGAAACAGATAATAAGAAAGATAACAAATAGGAGAGTTTTGGAGAAGACTTAGAGTAGGTATGGTACAAAAGACCTCTGTATCTAATGCTTAGAATTGATGTATTATTCTAAATTGAAAGAATAATAAAGAGCTCAATATGTAAGCAAACATCAAGATATCAAATAGGAAGAAATTACAGTTACAAGCACTAGTAGTGTTACAACTCAAAGATCTTAGGTGTCATATGCAAGTCCACCTGTCCAGAAATTATATTCCTGTAGTAATATCATCTCTCAATTATACAAGCTTGCCTTTCACAGTGGCCACCTTTCTCATAACATACCTTATGGCAATGCTGCAACCATCTGGTTATTCTATCTTCTATGGCAGAGATACTCCTATTCGACTCAGTCTTCCATGATGAAGTTACTCCTATTAGTGTCTCAACACTGAAACCTCTACTCAAAGTAATAGGGACTATACTACTGAAATCCCAAGCATCTCCTATAGTAGGAACTTATATATAAGACTAGTAGTTATACTGTAATTTGCTAGTCTGATAATTGACAAAGATAAACTATTATTGAACTTAATTTCCAGTGTTCAACAGGAACACACCAAATTAGCACTCACTCCCATCTTGGACTTCTTCCTATTACCTGAAGTTGCAACTATGTAGTAGACAGGTAGCACAGCACATAAGCTGAAGCCAAGTTTGTTCAACAAGTCTGCATATCTCTGAATCCATATTGCAAACTTTCATCTCTAGTGTAAACCATACTTGACATTAGGGTGGATTGATGAACCAAACCTTATATATGATATACATAAGAGAACTCAATAAGAAGCTCTATACAAGATTGTCTATCTTATATACTAAAAGACTCTTGTCTGTGCTAATGATAAATACTTCTGCCATAACATCTATATCTTAACCATGAGTACACTATATATTTTCCATAAGATAAATATGCCATTAACATGCCTTATTCTTCTCAATTCTAGGCCTATAACATTACCTCATGTGATATGTCATGTAACTATGGTTACATGCTTCTTTATTGTCTGTAAGAAGTAAAAGTACAAGTACAAGAAAAAGAAAGGAAAGAAAATGAAAGATAAAAATGAAAGAATATGTTGAGTCCAAGGTTTACAGCTCTGACAAGTGTTATAAAACGAGAGTGTGGACAGACTTTGGCTAGAGTTAGGGTTAGCCAGACATAAATAGATAGTTAATTATTAGTCTACAATAGATGGAGAGCATGTGACCAGGAAGTCATGTGACAGAGTCTAGAACAGTCTAGAAGGATCAAGAGGAGTCTAGATTAGAGATAGGATTAGGGATGATGTTAAGAGACTATGGTTCCTTATGGTGTACACATGATATGCACATGTACAGCGGAAATTAAAGGTATGACATCAAGGCACATGCATACGGCATGGTGGCCTTAGTAATAAGACATGAGGCAGACACATGGACATAAGGGCCAGTAGATATTGTTATAGCACAGACCATGATGTAGGAGTATAAATAGAGGAGCAATATAGCGAGAGCTCCTTGCCAAGTTCTCTTGTAAACCCTACTACTAGATAGCCCATTGGAGAGCTTTGCTGAAGTAAGCATACTACAAGTGCCATTTCAGCGAGTGGTTGCTACAACAACAAGTAGGTTTAGAATGTATGCATATTGGAATCAACAAATAACTAGTGAAAGAAAAAAAAATCAAGACAAAATCTATAAATAGATTATTTGAAGTTTTTAATATAGATGGAACCAAGAATGGAGAAATTACATAATATATACTACTAGAAGTTGAGATCAATAAACACAAGGAACAAATTAATACAGTAGTCATAGATTTAAATAGCACAAACATATTTCTAGGATATGACTGGTTAGTTAAATATAACCCAGAAGTAAATTAGAACACAGAAACTATATAGTTTACAAAATGTCCAAGGAAATGTAGGATAATACCAGGATATATTATTTGGAAATAGAAGAATACAACCAACAAACAACCAGAACAAAGAACAACAGAAAATAGAAAAGAAACCAGACCTAACAAATTCAGAGAATCTTCTAGAATACTTTGACCATTTACTTGCCTGTTTAACAAGAAGAAATTTAAAGAACTACTAGAAAGATGAGAATGGAATTATGAAATCAACCCAACAGAGAAAGTACCTAAGAAGTTAAATGCCAAAGCCTATATAATAACAATTAAAGAAGACAAGGCATTGAACCAATGGTTGGACAGACAGCTCAAGACAAGACTAATTATGGAATCAATTTCAAGATATACAATACTATGTTTCTATATTCCAAAGAAAGATAGATTACTATGATTGGTACAAGACTACAGGAAGTTAAACCAGTATACAATAAAGGACAATATGCCATTACATTTAATTAGAGAAGTAATTGATAAACTCAAGGATACAAAATACTTCAACAAACTAAATCTTATTTATGGATATAACAATATATGGATTAAGAAAGAAGATGAATGGAAAGTTGCTTTCCTAATAAATAAAGGACTCTTTGGACTAAAAGTCATATACTTTGAACTATGCAATTCACTAGAAACATTCCAAAGGATGATGAATAGTATTTTCAGAGAGCTACTGTATGAAGGAATGTTAGCCAATTATATAGATTACTTTGTTATACTAGCAAAAACCATGAAGGAATTGAAGAAAAAATGATATGATTTTTGAAGATAGCAGAAAAACAAAATCTCTGTTTCAAATGGTCAAAATATGATTTCAATATGAAGGAGATACCCATCTTAGAAGTAATATTTGGATGAGGAGAGGTTTAGATGGAAAATAACAAAATCAAGGCAGTCAAAGAGTGGAAAACCTCTACCAAGATAAAAGAAGTGGAAAACTTCTTGGGGTTTGTAAAATTTTACCAACAATTTATCAAGAATTACAGTCATATAGTAAGACTTCTCAATAAACTCAAAGGAAAAAATAAATGGAAGTGGGAAGAAGAACAGCAAGTGGCATTTGAAGAACTAAAGGACAAGATCACAAGTCAACCAGTACTCACTCTTCCAAAGAGAGATAATGAATTCAGAGTAGAAATGAATGCTTTAGAACATGTTATCAGAAAAGTTTTATCCTAGGAACAAGAAGAAAAATAGAAACCTATCATTTTTCTATCAAGGACAATGCAACCAGCTGAGATGAATTATGAGATCTATGACAAGAAATTACATGCTATTATAAAAGCTTTAATCAAATGGAGACAATATCTACTAGATGCCACAGAGAAATTTGAAGTCTGGACTGATCACAAAAACCTCAAGTATTTCAGGGAACCACATAAACTTAATGGTAGACAGACAAGATAGTATTTGAAGCTACAGGATCATGAGTTCATTCTATGATATATATATCAGAGAAAACAAACACAAAAGCTAATGTTTTATCCAGAAAAGATCAAGTGGATACTACAGATGACAACAGGAATGTCAAATTGCTCAAGGATAAATTATGGATAAGACAGATGAAGACAAAAGTGGAAGTAGTAATCATCAGGAAAAGCCAAGTGATAGAAGAAACAACATTATTAGGTGAAATTCAAAGAAATCAGACAAAGAAACAGAAAATCCAGAGAGAATTAGAAAAGAATGATGGAATAGTCTATGCTGAAGGAAGAATCTATATTTCAAACAACAGAAAGATATAAGAGCAAGTCTTATGCAAAAATCATAATCCAGTAGATATAGGACATCCTGAACAGCAAAGGATGCTTGAGTTAATCAAGAGAAACTATTGGTGGCCAGGAAGTTAAGAGAGATATCAAGAAATATGTTCAAGAATACATAAAATGCCAGCAGAACAAAATTCAGCATATGAAGAAAGCTAGAGAACTTCATTCATTAGAAATACTAGATAGACCATAGTAAAAAATTAGTATTAATATCATTGGACCATTACCAAAATCAAACAACAAGGGTTGGTAATAATAATTTTCAAAGATGATCAGACTCAAAGCAACAAACATAATAGTGTTATTGGAAGAAATTGCAAAGATTTATTGAGATGAAATCTGGAAATTATATGGAGTACCATGGAAGATTCTCAGTGATAGGGAATCCTAGTTCACTTCAAAGTTCATAAAAGATTTATTAAGCATAAAGAGGGTATTATCAATAGTATACTATTCTCAAACTGATAGACAAATAGAGTGAATCAATCAGGGAGTCAAAGCATTTTTGTAACATTATGTAAATTACAAATAAGATGATTGAACAGAATGGTTATCAGTACTAGAATTCTAGTACAATAACAAAAAACATGCAGTCACAGGATATACCCTATTCAAACTCAATTTTGGAAGACATCCATGGAAAGGAAACTTAACTGTGAAGATGGAATTACCAAAACTGGGATATTTCCTTGGAAGTACAAAAAAGTTGGGATAAAACAAAGAAATCAATGGAAATGGCAAAAAAAGCTATAAAGAAGCAATTCAATAAGAAAAGGAGAAATCTACAAGAATTGAAGGTTAGAGACAACATGTGGTTGGAAGCCAAAAATATCCCATCAAATTGACCCTCAAATAAGCTGGATCAGAAGAGATATGGACCTTTTCAAATTTCAAAGAATATTGGCTAAGAAGCATTTCAGCTAAAGTTACTAGAAAGATAGGCAATTTACAATGTGTTCAATAAAGACCTGCTGACATGATACAGAGAACCACATTTCAAAGAACAGCATATGGATCCAACTCCACCACCAGAGATTATTAATGAAGAAAAAGAATACAAAGAGAAGTAAGTTAGGAATTAGAGAAAATAAGGACACAACATACAGTTCTTGGTGCACTGGAAAGGATATAGGAACAAATATAATTAGTAGATTGCTAAAACAGGGTTACCACATGCAAAAGAGGTGATTGAAAATTATTGGATAAGGATTTTAGGTCAAAACCTATAAAAGAGGGGGTAAAACCTCAATTTGATATCTTGAGTTCAACAAACATTGAGAAATCAAAGTAAATGGCCTACTAATTCACAACTATACATACTTCTCCTAACTCATATGTTTTTCACACTATCAATAACATGGATCTAATCATCACATTGAACAAGAAAAAAAAGAAAAAGATAAAGAAGTATCATAAAATTATATAAGGGATAGAAATAATAGCTAATATTCAAATTCAAATCCAAAACATCATTAAATTAGCAGAAGTTGCAAATACACAATTGGCAGAGATTGAAACTACAATTCTACAAGTAAGCAAGATATACAAAACACAGATAGCAAGAGATATATTCAGTATATTAGAAGATTTATACAATATCATTCAAGAAGATATAAGAATCAAGCACATCATATCCAAGCACTATTAGCTAATGAACTGGATAAATGGGGAAAAAATGCAGAAGTAGGCAATTATATAAAGACAATTTAGGAAACATATCAAGATATACATTATAACATACTGCAACCAATAATAGTCAATAAAGGAAAACAGAAAGAAGACAGAGTACAAGATGAAAAAGTATTCCTGTACAAACCCTATGGCATATGATCAAAGTCAAGCAAATCAAAGATGCCTGAACCAACATTTATACAAGATGAAGTCAATAACTTGGAGAGATACATACATTTATTACAATTACCAGTAAAGATGACACTCTTCTATCCACCACCACATTACAAGTTTCTTTGACCAAATAGAGAACAAGATAAGTAGTATTAGAACAAAATTGCTGTTGAATTTCTAAAACAAAAACATAATGTAGATATAACAAGATATGGTTTTCCAATTGAAATGTATATAGAAAGACCACTATATGAACCATATTTTATCACATTAATATTCATGAGAATATGAATGTTAAAATAGAGTATTATTATGATCAATACCTCATGTTTCATAGGTGGTTTGCTCATGGACAACAGATATTGGGGTTACTTTCTTATAACTTAATAATTGGCTGTACTATGTGGTTTCCTCATGTATGATCAGTCAATATCTCATGTAGTAGTTAAGACCTCATGTTTTTCTCATTCCTATCATATATATTCCTCATAGTCTCCAGGTATATATATGTAGATACTATCTTATATCCTTATAATTTACCTGATTATCTATCTCTTCTACTCTCAAGTCTTATCTAAGTTGCAACCTGAGCCAAGCTTAAGGCCATAACAATAGGAATACATCAGGAACTCCTTGTCAAGTTTTCTTGTGATTCCTATGAGATACTTTGCTCTTGAGTTTGCTTAAGTGGTCTATTGGTTGTCTTGAATAGTAGTTGCCACAATAAAGTGTATATAAGATAGACACTTTGTAACTGGAACTCTATTGAGTTCTTTTGTGTTAACCAAATTGACAATAACACACCTTATTACCCTCTAGTGGTTCTAACCCACTAAGTTTCCTAAGCCCACTTCCAAAATATGTAATCAATATAGCTAGTAGAGATATAGTAGAGGTATAGCACACAAGCTAAAGCCAAAGGTCATTTTGACCCATTTTCTGTGTTCTTAAATAAATATACTAATTAATATATCTGGACTTCCAAGATGTCTTACTAAATCTTAGATCACAAGATGTGAACCATGTCTAACAAACCTTTATTCAAAGTATACAGTATTACAGACTTTCCAAAACAATTTTGGCTTCAGCTTGTATACTGTATTATCTATCTGTTGTATAGTTGTAACTTCAGGAATAGAACAAAGTTCAAGAAGAGTGAGTGCTGATAGTTATCAAATTTGAAGACATGAGTTTTCTTGTGTTAATCTAATATAAGATTCCTCTTTTGATCTATCTTTTGGTCTTAAGTTGTAACAACTATGGCAGACTAGACAATGGAGATTAGAATAAGTAAAAGTAGTTTATAGTCTATTAGAAACTAGTCTAAGAAAAAGTCTAGAAGTGTAACTTAACTTTTATAAGGTGAACTTAGACTTATAGTATAACTAGTATTTCCTAACATATACTTAGTAGTAAACTTAGACTATCAGTCTTGTATTGGAGTTTAACAAGAG
>Ga0157364_1008785_pt1 | contig 10466 bp, 3 predicted proteins | sample AttsexASBM2_FD_111476 | JGI IMG/M metagenome (GOLD analysis project Ga0157364, IMG submission 111476) | Fungus gardens microbial communities from leaf cutter ant in Ribeirão Preto, State of São Paulo, Brazil - Atta sexdens ASBM2 | ecosystem: Host-associated > Fungi > Mycelium > Unclassified ... | reverse complement strand
GTTTCTATGGGGTTATGTTGACAGATGCCCAAGTTTATTGTATGACGTCTATGATCTATTTATTTCGATCACCACTTACCGCTAAAGCCATCTATAGGAAAACGGCGGAAGCAAAGTTGTGCAAACACCTAATACAAAAATTAATACGATGTGATTTTGACATCTTAATCTTACTTATTATACTCACCAGTCTTTATAAAGATTATGCATTTCGTTGGTTTCCATGTCCAGATCCATTCTTGGAATGCCAACGTTTCGTGAACTTTGCAGTCAGGGTGAGGAGCTGAGTTGTTCCTCCGGGTTGTTCCCTTTTATATATTACGCTACTTGTTGGAGTGGTTGAGGGAAAGAAGAGAATTGTGGATGGGGGAAATCGGTCAGTCCTTATTAACTTGGAGAATAGAATAGTTTCCATATTTTATTTATGTGTAGCCATTATCTCTATTTAGATTGTTAGGGTGTTTTGTATCTCTATGTCTTCTCTATACTTTCTTGGAAAGTATGATGTAATGTTGATTATTGTGGTCGTTTTGTCAAGCATTATTTGATCCTGTTTCAATGTTATATTCTGATAGTGCTGATTGCGTGACGAGTTTTAACCTAACGTTGGTGTTCTTTTATTCGTAGGTTGATCATTCTCCCAGTTTCTCCAATGTATACTTGCCCGCAGGAACAAGATATTCTGTACATTCCTGCGGAGCTAAGGGGAGATCTTTGATCTTTAAGATTTCTTAAGATTTGTTCTATCTTTTTGGGTGGTTTAAAGATAGTTCGGATATTATGTTTGTTTAATATCCAATTCGATCAATTCTTTTGATATATAGAAGAATGGATCCTCTCGTCTGCTTGTGTGTCAAAGACCATTGTCTTATTTGCATGTTTATTGATTGTTTTGATTATGTCTTTTTTGTCGTGTCCATTTTTCTGTAAGGCTGTTTTTAAGTAATTAAGTTTTGAAGGAGTGTTTTCCTCTATGTCTATAGTGAAGTGGACATTTGGATGTTGATTGTTGAGAAAAATAAGAAGTTCGGCTCTGCTGTGTCTCTATATCACGAATGTGTCGTCTACATAATGGAACCAAACTTTTGGTTTTTTAAGGGTTTTTCTGAGGGCCTCTTCCTCAAAATGCTCCATGAAGATGTTGGCGATTACAGGAGAGATCATTACCGCTCCTGAAGTTTATTCATAAAATTTGTTGTAGGAGAAATGGTTGTTAAGCAGTATTGTAGCAGGATGAGGTCGGAGGAGACTTCATGTGAGGCCTTTATTATGTTTAATGTGTCTTTTTTGGGACTTATGTGAAAAGGGATTCTATCTTTCTACGTCGAAACTTACAAGCAGATTTGTAGGACGTAGTCGGATTTTTTGGATTTTTTGTATGAAGTCCGTTGAGTTAGTTATGTATGATTCGAATTTTCCAGTGAGGGGTTGTAGTGTTTGTGCTAGAAAATGGGATAAGTTGTATGTCAGGGAATATGGCGCTAACAATCGATCTGAGTGAGATGTTTGATTTGTGTATTTTTGGTAGTCCATATAATCTTGGGAGAGGATGTAGGTTTTAATGTTGATTTGGTTTTACTGGGAATGTTACTTTTTCCATTAGGATCTTAGTGTTCTGCGTGATTGTATTAGTTGGATTTTTGTCATGCTTTTTGTATGTTTTGTCTGAGAGAAAGTTCTTTATCTTTTTTTTATAGTCTGATATGTTCATGACTACTGTCGTGTTACCTTTGTCAGCTGGAAGTATGATGATGTCTGTGTCCCTGTTTAGGTCTTGGAGGGCCAATTGCTCTTATCTAGTGATGTTTGGTAGAGGTTTGGTTTTGGAAAGGATTGATTACTTGTCTGCGGATATTATTTGCTTGTTCTGATGGGAGTCGATAGATGATTGACTCTATTTGGCTGATAATCTTTTCTTTTGGGATCTTTCTAGGTGCCACTGCGAAGTTAAGGTTTTTGGCAAGCCTAGATAGTGTCTTGAGACAAATCTTTATTGGATAGGTCTTAAGTTGAGAGAGTTGTGAATTTTTGACAAGGTTTATGTATTTCTGTTTCTGTCTTTCAGAAGATTGTATATGGGTCTTCATACCTTCGTATGTAATACGTTCGTATGTAATACGATCTAGGGTTTGCCAGATATTACTATGTGGTGGATAGATACAGGAGTTTAAAGATTTTATGGAAAGTTTGGACTATTTGTGACTTAGTGAAGTGGATGCGTTCTTTGATGAGGATGAGGCTGGTTTTATGAAGGATGTTTTTGGATTTGTGAGTTCCTAGATCCTTGAGTTGTAGGAACTTTGGGATGATGTTATTAGGAGTACAAATTAGTTCGATTTTTTTGTGTTCAAAAATGCATTCATTTCAAAATAAAATGAATGAACAAATGAATTAAAGTATTGTCCATCGCTGCCTATTACTTTTTCCTATCTCTCAGGCAATTTCTATCTCGAAAAAATGACTCGTCTTTGGAGGCGATCTTTGCGATCCAATTTTGGAGCCAATTTTCAATTTCTGCGAAAGAAGTGAACCGGTGACTTGCTGCATCGGAACAACCAGTAATCAGAAGAAGCAGTATCCGGAGAATACGGTGGGTGCGGTTAAACATCCCATTTGAATGTTTCCAAATATTTTTTTACGACTTTAGCGACATGAGGCCGAGCGTTGTCATGAAGAAGAATAACTTTATCATGTCTTTGCTCGTATTCCGGTCGTTTTTCTCGCAATGCACGGCTCAAACGAATCAATTGTAGCCGATACCGGTTGTCCGTAATGGAATCGCCAGGTTTCCATAGCTAAACAAGACCCTTTTGATCCCACCAGATACAGAGTATGATCTTCGAACCATAAATGTTCGGCCATGATATTGATATTGAGATCGATGACAACGATTGACCGGGCTTAGCGTAGAATTTTTTCTTCTTGGAGTTGTCGCAGAATATCCACTTCTCATCTCCAATCACAATCCGATGCAAAAATCCTTTTCTCTGTTGTCTTTGAATCAGCTGTTCGCAAGTGAAAAATCGCCTTTCAACGTCTCTAGGTTTCAGTTCATAAAACATCCAATTTCCTTGGTTTTGAATCGTTCCCATGGCTCTCAATTGTACAGAAACGGCTTGTTGAGTTATCCTCAATGATGCAAGCTCTTCTTGCGTTTGACTCTGATCTTCTTCGAGTAATGCCTCTAATTCTTTGTCTTCGAATTTTTTTGGCTGTCCAGAGCGAGGCTTGTCTTCAATGCCGAAATCTCCATCCTTGAAATATGAAAACCATTCTCTACATGATTTATCAGTTGGAGCAGTGTCACCATAAACTTCGATGGGCTTCAGCCGTACTTTTCTTCCAATTAAAGCAGAAAATCAAACCTCCCGCAAATGCTGCTTGGTTAACAAGCTTGGTGTCAGGCTGGTATCTTCGCCTTGATGAAGTGCAAAATTCACGAAACGTTGGCATTCCAAGAATGAATCTGGACACGGAAGAAACTCGCGAAACGCATAATTTTTATATAGAAAGCACCCGTGGAAATCTCAAAAATACTCACCAGTCTTATTATTCTTCATTTTTTTTTTCGATTTTAAAAATAAAGACATTTTAAAGGATACTTTGTTTACTTATAATTAATTCTTATATCAATTATTATTACACAATATGGTTCCTTAAAATTAATTATGTTTTAAAGCTGCGTTCTGTTATTTACTGAATATGTTCGCTTTCCAGATTTCACGCTCACAATCAACATACATTAAGTGCATTCAGTACGACAACCGTTCACTGAGTGCTCAGTGAACTTTTATCTGATTGGTTTATATTTTAAGATTTAATGGAATATGCAATTAGATGAAAAATCTCATTGAGCGCTCAATGAGCGGTTATCGTTCTAAATGCATCCATTTTCAGCATTGATAGTGAATTTTGGAACACATACACGTGTGAACACATACACGTGTGAACACATACACGTGTGAACACATACACGTGTGAACACTGTTGACTCAGTTGATTGTGAGCGTGAAATCTGGAAAGCGAACGGACTCAGTAAGTAATAACGGAACATAAACTGAAGATTTTCAGAAAGATTTTCGTTACATTCAACGTGCAGCAGACCTTAATATGGATCTTCGATTGATTTATAATGGAAAAACATCACTATCGAAATCTATCGATAATTGCAAAAACACTTCGATAGTATCCGATAGCCAAAACTATCGATAGTAATCGATAGTGCTATCGATTACTATCTTCACCTCTACGACTTCCTACTAATTATATTGTTGGATGCGAGTTTTGACTTTCTATGCGAAGTGACTTTTACCCCGCTCCTCCCCTGCTTAAGGGGCGTATGACTTCTGTAATTGTATTGTTGCACATGAATTTCGACTTTCCGTACGAAGCGACTCTTACCCCTCTCCCCCCTCCCCCCATTCCTGCTTAAGAATCGTACGACTTCTGTAATTGTACACTGAAAAAAAGATTGGCTGCTGCAGCAAATTAGATAGTAAAATGTGGCATTTTCAATTGATTGCAACAATCAATTTTTGGTTGCTGCAGCCAATTGTTGGTTGTATTAGCCTATCCGTAATGTCAATATAGAATTTCGAGTGGCTAACGCAACCAAAAATTGGTTACTACAGTTAATTAAAAATGCTATGCCATATTTGACTATCTAATAATAATTTGCCACAACCAATCTTTTCTTTTAATGTATTTTTACACATGAGTTTCGACTTTCCAAAGCGACTCTCACTATGTCCTCTTCCCTTTACTTAAAGAGTGCACGACTTCCATAATTCTTCTGTTGTAGATGGATTTCAACATTGTCTTGTCTAAAAGGAAAGATTGGTTGAATGTGGCATAGCATTTTTAATTGTTTGGAGCAGTCAATTTTTAGTTACGTTAGCTTATTTTATTTATTTGCTTATTTATTTGCGTTGTTTATAAACAAACCGCTAGACATTAACGGGCCTAGCGACGTGCGCTTCACTGTGCTAGGTGGTCCTATCCTGTTCGCGCGTTTATTTGGCGATGGACTGGGCGAATTTGGCTATTTTTATAAGTTAATAACTTGTTAACCCCTTTGCAACAATTGTAAAATGGTAGAGAACTTTTCTTCTGAGTTTAGTCTATTCTGATCCTGTGCAAAAGAGTTATCATTAATTTCCAAACATCCTGTATAAGTAAATTTTAATATGTACTTTTTTGTTAATTCGAGCAACAATATTAAAGAATTAAACATTTTGCTTGTAGTAGCTTTATTGTCTTTTTTTTTTAAATGTGTCTTTAAAAAAATAAATAAACATGTTACATGATATACAAAATGTAACATTTTTTTCTTTTCAAAATGAAGTACGAGGAGACATTAAAAGTTGTAAAAATATACAAATGAAATTTATTAATGTTAAAAATTGTAAATCACAACAAAATTGGTGCAGTGAGATCCTTTTCAGTAGCAAAATCCTTTTTTTTTGGTTTGCCATTCCGATTGGTATCTTCCTAGATTGATAGAAACCCCATCCCATCCCTCAAAAAAAATTCCACGATATGCTCACGGCTATAACTAGACTTTTTTTTAATGTAGGAATTGCATATGCAAAAGCACATATTTATGCTTTTCAATGTGAAAATAATATCAATTCTTCCTGCATTAAAAATGATTTATGCAAAGTTTCATTGAAATTTACCAATTAGTTTACAATAAATAAATATTTTGTTTATTTCCATCTCCTTAATCTTATTGTTCGTGAAGCGAGGTGACTTCTCTTTTATGTCTATGGTGCGTATGTTGTATACAGTCATATGGAAGATATGGTTTAACGTCGTTTCCGAAAGACAAAATTTTGTTAGAGGAGGGCTCTTGGCAAGGATATAGATGGATTGCCGTTTCCTTCCAAGAGAAGACGAGCTTATGAAAATATTTTCGTTCTACCGGAAATCAAATCCGGGTTCTCAGAGGATCAGCAGATCAGTGCGCTATCTGTTCTACCACGCTCGTTCTCTTGTTATTTATTTATTTTTCTTTATTTAATGAACAACTAATCTCAATATAACTTTACATAAATATTCTTGAATTCATGAAGTACTTACATATACAAAAAATTGAAAATTTTTATCATTATTTTTCAATACATTTTTATATATTTCTATTAGAGTACAAATTAAAAAAATATTGCTTTTTATTTAAGTAATTTTTGGTCTGGGTGGTAAATTGTCTCTCATTTTTTTGTATTACTTTCAAATGCAATTTAGAATAGTTTGTAATTTTTTCATGTAATTTTTAATATGTATTGCAGATTAAATTATTAGACTCAATTGACTAAAACATTAGTAAGAGGTAAAAAGACTGTTAGTTTTTAATTACTAATATTTAATATCTTGTAAATTAATATTTAACAAACATTTCGTTTTTACATTAGAACCTTTTCAATATTAATATATAAACAATTCTTACATTATATGCTAAGTCTAAACATCTCCTATCTTATATCATATGTCAATCCTTAAAACGCTTTAATTAAAAATTCGCTTCTTCTGAGTGTGATGACAATAATTTTTATGTTTCGTTCTCATATATTGCTCAGTAACTTATTATTAGGAATCTTTGTGATTTTCTTACTTTGATTTGTTTAGTAAATCCGACCTGTTATTCTTGTTTGTATTTATTCGTCCATTATAAATGTTCGCAAATAATGTAAATGGTATTACGAATTCGTCAATTGAAAAAATTGATTTTACATATCAAGATGACATAGCAATCGACAAAATATATTGTCATCACTGTATTCAGAAGAAGCGAATTTTTAATTAAAATGTTTTAAGAATTGATGTATGATCGTTTTAAGAATTGACGTATGACGAAGGAAATGTTTAAATTTAGCATGTAATGTAAGAAATGTTTATATATTAATATTAAAAAGGTCCTAAGGTACAGACAAAACATTAAATATTATAATTTACAAGACATTAGATATTAGCAATTAAGAATTAATGGTGGCTCTTAGCTCTTTTTATCTCTTATATTATATTTGTTTCCTTAAAGACATTATGCGAATAATGATTGCTTTCAAAAACAAATGAAAATGCTGTAGTATATATTTATTGTCAAAAAAGTTGCAACAATCTGTTAGAAACCATTTTCATGAGAATTTAGTTTAGTCCACATATCTGTCAATTGCTAAGGATGTTCAACATTATTCAACGCTAGCATAAAAGCGAGATAAAAAATGTCTTTAAGCCACAATCCAAAATATCATTTATCCAAATTATCATTAATAAAGCAATGCATTATTTAATGAGTCCTTTTTTATAGATAAAGATAGCTGTTTTTCTTCTCAGATGAATTTTAACAATGACAGAATCGTTTTGAACATATCGTTTGATAGTACGCTTTGGGATATTGAATTCTTTAGATGCTTTTAAATATCTCATTTCTTTGTTTTTTGCTGTTTCAACTACAGCCTTGATTATCAGACCTCAATGCTTTTTCTTTGCCTCTATTTGTAAATATAATTATTTAGTACACTAAAAACTTATTAAGATATTGACGGAATAAAGAACTTAACAATTCTTAAGAAAAAAAAAATAAAATTGTAGAAAGCTTGAGGTTATATTGCCAAAATGCATAAATTTACAAAACAACACGGTAAATTATTTATATTGCAGATGTACATTATAGTCAATTGAAATAATAATAAAACTATGATATACAAATGTTAAATAAATATCTTAAAATCACAATTATTATGTATTTTCCTTCTTCGCGCATATGCGACCACTCTCTCGCAAATACCATATAGTAGATTAAGTTCGAGCGTAAGTTATTTCATGTTAGGAATACCCTGAATATTTCATATTGTATTACGACTTCTACGCCTTGCGATTTCACGATGACCGAAGCTAATCTTTACAATTAAACAAATCATTACATCAATGGCGTACATGAGAAAAAATATTTCGGGAGGTGCTGTAGAAATCAGTTTTATTTAAATGTTCTTTTTTATACTAGTGACATATTTGATAAGCAAATAAAAAAAGTTTCATTTAAACCGTTAAATAAAAATGTAATTAATGTTGATTTATATAACATTTTGTACATCAATTTGATCAATTTAATCGTCAATAAGCTGAAGCCTCTACACCGTCAAAGTTGTGATCATGTAGAGATTTTTTTGTATCTTTTTATAATTTCTAATTTTTTAATTTTTTTTGTAAAAGACAATACAAAGAAGTGTAGGGCATATAAAAGTTAATGTAATTAATTATAAATGCAAGAACTGTAATATGATATATAAAATGTATTTAAAAAATTCTATAAATAATACATTGTAAAACACACACATTACATTACATGTTTCGGCTCTTAGATTGAGCTATCTTCAGATAAAACAAAATTTACAAAAAAATTATAATTCATTTCCATCGTCATAGAAAAATCGTGATGAAAGTTATTCAATTATATAGCAATATTGATGAATACCTTACGGGGACCATGAATTACTTGCAAGCGATTTACTGACCGATTATTCGGAATTTCATATTCTTTTTAATTTTATTTTTTATTTTTATTTATTGGTTGACAAATATGTCTCTTTAATAGAATATTGATGTATAATTAGAAAAGTGGCGTTGAATGAGGGAGAACGGCAGCACTTCAACTCTCACAGTCGGATATTAATATTTGTTATTCAAATTTTTACACAATAATTTTTGATATATTTTGCCACTTATAGAACTATTCCGAAATTTTTGAAGTGCTTTACAACAAAATGGCAGATTTTTAATAATATTTTATCGAGTGAGTGAATTTTTTTTTAAACGTTAAAGTCGTATTACGAATTTTTTAATTAAAAATTGTCATTAATGTTACATCGTAGTTGAATATTTGAAGAAGTTTTCTGGAAAGTTTCAGACAAAATATTATTAAAAATCCGCCATTTTGTAAAAAAAACTTCGAAAATTTCGGAATAGCTCTACAAGTCGCAGAATATGTTAAAAATTATAGTATAAAAATTTGAATAATAAATATTAATATCCGGCTGAGATATCGCGAATTGAAGTACTGCTATTCTCCCAACATCATTTTTTGTGATTATACTAGCAGTAACATTTTTTTCCATGTAATTTATCGAATTTTTGTTTACGTGTCAAATACAAATAAAAATCAACAAACATATTTTTAATACATAATAAACGATATTTTTGCAATTAAATTAAGAGGAAATTAAATCTTTTGGGATAGTTCTTATATTTAATTTTCGTTTGTATTTGACACGTAAACAAAAATTCGATAAATTACATGGAAAAAAATGTTACTGCTAGTATAACAAAAAATGATGTTGGGAGAAAAACAGTACTTCAATTATACGTCAAACAAATGATATTTACGGCTCAATAATTTTTTACATATTCTTTTAAAATTATTGAAATTATTCAGAATTTCGGAGGAGGGGGGTTGCAGCCATCACTGCTCCATCTTGGTCACTGCATTACATATAATCACTTTTCCTATCAATATGATCTTACTCTATCACTTTATGTTGACTTTATTACTAAATATTTACTTTTATATCATAAACATTTAAAGTAAGCGCCTGTCTAATTTCAGTTCCAAAACGCAAAGCCATCGACGCAAAAAGATTCAATATGGATAAGATTTCGAAGACTTTAAAGTGATTGATAAGCGTCGCTCAGATGCGTATCAACACTTTACATTTCATGAAATCACATACTTATTCACATTGAATTTTTTGCGAATTTTTTTGGATTTGCGTTTTGACCGGAGTTCAAATTGAATAAGCCTGATTTATAAAGATTAATCTTAATAAAATGTGACAACATCCAATTTCACAAATCTCTTTTTGCAACGATTATATTTCTTTTTGCACGCATGATATAATAATGAATTTTCTAATTAAATAAATGTCATTCTAAGAGTAAAAAGTTCATCTAGAACAAATCATATACGCTTATAAATCAGTTCAACAGAAATTTTATCTCATATTCAAAATCAGCCTATCCCATAATAGATGACTTTATCCTATTAAATTAAAAATAATATTGTTCAGCAACTGCTGCAGGTGCACTTAGACTCGCTGCATATGTATCTTCTGGCGGCCTTCATGGAGAATTTCGATTCGAAAGAGCTACAGAATCTTCGATACGAATACGATATTCGCTGAAACCAACTTTACAATATCCGAATCAGCAATGGCTGTGGTCAGTTACTTATTTTTCAGTCGACTATACAATCATCGATGGCAGATGTGATGAACGACATATTGGGCAAAGGTAAAACACACACACACACACACACACACTCACTCACTCACTCACACACACACACTCACTCACTCACACACACTCACTCACTCACACACACTCACTCACTCACACACACACACACACACACTCACACACACACACACACACACACACACACACACACACACACACACACACACACACACACACAC
>Ga0157364_1008784_pt1 | contig 10466 bp, 4 predicted proteins | sample AttsexASBM2_FD_111476 | JGI IMG/M metagenome (GOLD analysis project Ga0157364, IMG submission 111476) | Fungus gardens microbial communities from leaf cutter ant in Ribeirão Preto, State of São Paulo, Brazil - Atta sexdens ASBM2 | ecosystem: Host-associated > Fungi > Mycelium > Unclassified ... | reverse complement strand
TTTTTTTTTTCGCGCTCTATATATAAAAAAAATATAAATAATAAAAAAAAAAAAATATATATATATAAATAAACTAAAATAACAAACACACATATATATATATATATATATATATATATATATATATATATATATATATAGTATCATAATACTTTATTTTATTTTATTATTACTGGCAGAAAAAGAAAGCGAAGAATATGTATAAATGAAAGGAACAGAAGAAACTAGAACTACATGATATCCATGTATGTATAATTTTATTGAATACACTTTACTTTAAAACTTTACTGCACACAATATAGGAAAGAAAAAAACTTTAAAAAAAAAATATATATATATATATAACTTTTTTAAAAATTCTTACAATGAATATGAAAGAAGTTCTCAAGGTTTGATGTCACTATTTCAAGAATTTGATTTGTCTTTTTTTATCACGTAAAAAAAATAAGAAAGGGGAAAGAGGGGGAAGGAGAGAGAGAGAGAGAGAGAGAGAGACAGAAGAAAGTTTATTGATGACAGTGCGTCTTAACATACTCGATTCGTAGTACGATCTCATCGTGATATTCTTGAGCGCGTCACATCGAACCGGGTTCCGTCTGTCGCACCAAGTCCATTCCCCAGCTTTTTCACGTTTCTGCGGGTCGAACCGAGTTATAAATATGATAATACACATGGCGCAAGCAGCAGTCACGAAATAACCCCCTTTCGACCCCGCGCCTTTCCTGTACCAGCGTCGCTACCCCCTCATCTTCCGTCGCCTATCGAAAGGAAGTTATCCTTATCGACCGTCATGTATTACTCGTCGTCTTCTTTCGCCGCTTTACGATATTGGAAATCCGAAAACGCGAATTAAAGTTCCACCACCGTTACGGCGTCGACGCGACGTGTACGAGGGGAGGTCTCGACGCGACGTCGAGGCAGACATCTGCATTCGCGAATCGAAGGAGTAAAGAATGCGCGTATAAATTGATCGACACGGTCGTTTCAGGAAGAGTCGCATTCCCGTTACGAAGAAATCGAATCCGTCGCATTAGAAATCGACAAGATGATTGCTGATTTTGAAAGCAATGGATAGAATAAAATAAAGATTCTTTGTAAGTTAATATATTACAAAATGTTAGCATGAAAAAACCGTGCTAATTTTCTTATTAGTTGCAGGATCGATTTATCAGTAACAATACGAATATGTCGAAAGAGATGTAAATGGTTTGATCTAGAAGTTTATCTATTAAGATATTCTTATTAAAGCGATAAACCATAGCATAAATATAAAACCAGTGTAATTTATGCATCGTGTGTGCATTACAATTTAATTTCTCTATTTTCTTTCATAGTTTGTTAGCTGTTAAAGTTAGATCTTAATGAAAGTCTTTTCGACTAATGTATTTATGTAGCTCTATACTCGATTATATCATTATAGATTTCTCTCTTATCTGCGATAAAATAGAACGTATATAATTATTTTATATTGTGTACCAAAATATACCTGGAATAAAAGTAGAAAATGTTCGTTTTTAGCTTATTTTAAAATTGTACAGGACGTTCAATTCATGTAAAAAGAAAATAAATTATTGGTTTTAGACGAAAAAAAATGCAATCTATCTTAAACCTACTTTCTTTCGTTATATATTTAATATAATCGAAATTGGCGAGATGACAATAATTCGAGGCCGCAGAGAATAAAATCCCAGGGCACTTTCTTTGTATCGACGTTATCGATATCTCATCAATCTCGATGGACCGATCGGCACAATGTGTGTTACGGTTCCGCTCTTGCGGAGGAGGACATGGATGCGCACTCAAGCGTCCACAGAGGCTGGTACCGATCCTTTGAATGCACCATTTACACGGTAAATACAAACACTGTGGCCCATTAGAATAATTAGTCTTGCCCCGTAGCCACTTAGTGTGCACAGCGCACCCTCAACGCAACTAATCCGACTTCGTAAAAACTTTTTTTTTGCTCATCTCTGAGAGTCTCGCAAGAGTATTTTGCTTTTTTTGGTGAATCTTCCAAATATTTCTTTATCTTCCATATATTTTTTTGCTTTTTCCTGTGTGCGGATTTGCCAAATTATATTAACACTGCAATCAAATTTATGTTGTCTGGGGGTTACAGTGTTTACTTATTTTAATTTGTAAATCATTAATTTCATGGAGATATTTTTAATTTCAACTCTCTTCTCTTGTTGAGTCTTCGAAGAAAATTTCATGAAAATTCAGTTTATGAAAACGTAGTCAAGAGGATATCTATTTCTGTGGAGAATGTATTTTCGTAAACCAAAATCGTTGCGCAGAGGTTGCTGCATAAGTTTGCGCAGCTGGTGATTCGTAAAATATGCAGCAGAAGTTCGTGAACATATGCAGCAACGTCTTGACTATTCGGCCGTTTGTTACGTTTGAATTATTGTTCTGATATTTCAAAGAAGTGATCGTTGATTTTCCTCGTGGAATTGTATTATATGCATGAATTCTTTTGTTACAGATCAGAATTCTTTTGTCTCCATATGTGATCGTAATTTTACGATACAACACTGTGACATTTCTGTAATATCATTTTCATTGCGATGTACGTGACAGACGTAACAATAGTGTGGCAATTATTTGTTAGAAAAATTGCAATAAGATTAGTATCATTTATTTATATAGCTTTATAATAAATATTCGTTACTTTGTGTGGTCAAAGGTGAATTTTTAATTTTATCGTAATGGATTCATAGAGATAAGAAGCTAACATGCAAAAAGTTTTCTCGCCTCTACGAACATAACGTTTTCCAAGATGGTTTCTCATCTCTCGCCACGGATATTCGACCGTCGTATAGCAGAAGCTAATCCTTCCTTTGCCATTCATTTTAATTTCATTAAACGAGCTTGTATGTATATGCTTGCGTACTCGGTCGTTCGTAATATTCTCCGTAGCTCAGAATACCTAAGTCTCCACTCTATTTATTCATCCGCGTAATTCACAACCGGAAGGTGCTCACCGACCGGAAACGCATACACGGATGTGGCTATTGTTATTCGCTCTCGTAATGGTGCACCATCTCCCCCCGGCACCTCAATCCCGGCTCGTCGTCCACCAATCACCCCCCCCCCCCGTGGACTTTCCAGCAGCCGGACTTTCTTTCAAAAAGCGCTAGAAATACGACTCTGCTTACATAGCCAAGAAACTTCGATTTCAGAATCGTCGTCTTGAGTTGAGGACTTGAGGAGTCTGCGTTTTCGTTGCCTGATTTGATATCACAGGACTTCTATGAAAACTGATCGCGATTTCGAGCCGAACTGAACCGAAAAGTTACAACGACGTGTACTGGTGACTAAGTTGACTTACATTTTCTGTATCAGAGATATCAAAATGAAAGCCTAGCCAATGTACTGGTATGATTATAGAATGTTAAGATTCCGATGTTAATAATACGATATTTATTCGTAATAACAGAAACGTAATTATTAATCTGCAAGCGCAATTATTGAATTCAGATACAGTCTTTTTTTAGTATCGAAAATTGAAATAACTAATATTATATTTTCTTTGCAAATAAGAACATTAAATGTTTATGTACATACTAAATTTCGATTTATTGAGACAATAATTAATTGATGCCGCAAGAGATAAATATTACGACATAGTTGATGCTAATGAGATATATGTATTTATATATATTATAATCTCTCAAAATTCACTAGATGTTATCTGATTATTTTTTTGTTCACATTTGTGCGGATATCAAAATGAATAAATACAATAATATTGCATGACAAAAAAAAACACTAGAATGAAATTAGTCATTTCCGATTTTTTGAATGCTGAATATGAATCCGATTGCTTCATCACGTCACAATTTTAAGAAATTTGCAATTGAAATTGCAAAAAAGAGATTTATTTTCAACAAAGAAATTCAACATACAAAAAATCTAAAATTACTAATCTTCCAGTTTGAAATAAATCATTTTTTTGTCGAACAGTGTAAATAAAGGTATTAATTTGAAAATATTAATTTTTTTTCTTCTTTATCCTAAATATCTTAGATAAATAATAATTAACATTTTTCGCTAAAAGAATTATTAAAAGAACTTGAAAATAAGTAAAAGATCAGAAAGATCTTTCATCACCAATTACATCAACTTTTTTCAGATTAAAACAGAAAAGCAGTGATTACCATTAAATATTTATAGAAACATTTCTTTTCACAGGTATTACTATTTTAAATTATTCTGTTCGTGATTTATATATGTATCTTTCAATTAAATTAATTGATTTTATTCTATTGCTATTCAACCTACATATAAATATGGATATGTATTCCGTATTGATTGGCCACATTGAAAGCATTGCCTTTCAATCTCCAGCTCTTTTATTTGTGCATCTAACAGGACTAAGAATATTTCAGTATCAATGAAACGTTTTGCAGTTTGAGTATTTTTAGCAATCATTTTCTGATCCTATTTTATCAATAGCTCGCTTTAAAAGAGCGCAATCATTTTCTGATCCTATTTTATCAATAGCATGTTTTAAAAGAGCTTGTAATATTGATCGTATAAGCTTCATATGTATTTAATATTTCATTTCTTTATCATAATCGTATAATAAATAAATAAAAAAACTTCTCGAAAAAAATATTGCACAAATAATTTTGTTGATTACCATTTACTTATAAATAAATTTACGTATAAATTACAAAGAAAATTAAAAATGAAAAGCATGTTAAATATAATATATGCGTTCGATTAAATAATTGCATTTGTTTTCTTTGTATGCTATTTGTCAATTAGTTTTCAGTAGATTATTTCAACAAATAGGAACATTTTAATTGAAAGAAAAGGGAGGAAAGGGAATAGAATATGTCTAAAAACAAAGAAATACGTTTCAATTTACGTACGCGTTTTTTACGTGACGTTAGCATATGTACGTTGGAATATCTAACAACGATTCGATTTGGATTCCTTCCATCGGAAAGAAAAAGTCATAATGGAGTTAAAACGATTCGGAATTTCTCCTAGTGGAAGTTCCACGTGATTCCATGGTTTTACGCTGAATCCTGGAATCATACGCATCGCGCAAGAGCCACGAGCGAAATATTCGTAGCGTGGGGAATAACCCACATAATTACATAATGTGATATTCCATCGACATTGGTATACCGTCTAACAATCACGTATCGATCATACGATCTACGGTGTTTTTTAGGAAACAGCATGCGCGCGTAACCATCAGCCGCTATCCTACTACTATCCTATGGGCAAGGAATTACGATCTTTATTTGCGAACGTTCGTTACGAGAGTGAATCCCGTTCGAAACGCGAACCGTTTTATTTGCAGTGCACTCGGGATATTGACGTAGGACGGCGACAGTCGGATAACATGTATAATTATACTGCCGTATCAAAGCATTTTCGGAACTATCTGCAATTTAAGAAGCCGTTCCCATCAATTAAAAAGAAGGGATAATTTCGGCGGAGAAACTTGGCTGCTATTTAATAATAATTAATAGCAAAGTGCATTAAATTAATTTAAACCGGATAATCGTTTTACTTTAATGAAATAAATGAGTTAAGGTGATCCTAAAGGCTCCTGTTTTATTACGTAAGCATATATAATTTTTGTATAAGAAATACTTTTTTCTCTTTCACCGATTCGAAAATCCTTTTCTAGGATTAAAGTATACGCATTAATATGTATCTGGTTTGTGTCGAAAATAATTAAAAATTTCGAAATTGATATATTTTTTACCATTTTTTAATGTAACATGGCGTCTCAGTTGTCAAATCGTGACAACGTTTGCTTGATACGAAAGCTTTGCAACCTGTACGAAATAGTGATATTACCAGACACATAGTTTACACGAACAAACAATGTCGATTTCTTAGAATTAGACTTAGACACTTTATCGCAACAAATTTTTTATGCGAAAATTGACACGTACGTGTGACTGTGTGTATTATAGATTGCGTGAGATATTGCTGTGATAATATAAAAAGACATATCGATGTGCGACGCGATCTCTGGTGATTTCGTAGTTCGGAGTTCGAACTTTGCTTTAGGATCTTTAACAGTTTATATGAATGTGTGTTTTTCACAATCGAGCTAATAAGAAATCATTTTTGTACATTTACAATGAAAATTCGTAATGCATCTCTGCTCTCAAAGGAATTAATATCCGTTTAGATAATTTATTACTAATTATGCTTTCAATTGAACAGTTGTACGAGATACACATTACTATTTAGTGCGTATTAACTCTAACGATTTATAGTTATTACTATTACGATACTCTGTATATCTTTGTTTTATTAGAGTTTCACGGGATTTAAGAAAAGCGCAGGATCATTCGTCACTGGCTTAAACAATGTCTGGCAATTTAAGCGCGAAATGGTGCTGTATTGTACTCCATTATTCGACTGGCTTCATAACAGCCAGATTTCACCTGCAGAGACCGCGGGGTCATCGGTATAAGTCATACTCTGATTCGTTAAGATTAAATTAAGCTTAATACAATTATAGAGAGTAACTGATATGCATGCCAGCATTGTACGAAATTTGAATGCAATGGTCAGTTTAAATAATACATATTTTTGAGTTATTGAAATTATGGTTTGAAAATATGTTTAACTATAAACATTCTGGCTATTTGGTTCAATCGCGACATCAGTTTTAAATAACAGAAGTAGGTTAATTAGAACTTTTGACTCTTCCAGTTATGACAGAATTAAATTAATTTATCACGTCCCATTTATTTGAAGAAAAAAAAATTAACACAGAACAATAATCTTATAAGTATAATAACGAAAATCAAATTATATGAAAAGTCTGATCTAGTTTGAAAATATTTTCACGTATTTAAGATACGTTTTTAATAATAAAATGCTTTCAGAACTGCTCGGTTTTTAATCTGCCGGTCAATTGCAATTCTCGTTGAATCGAGCAATCGCGAAACACAGTGTGTGTTTCTCGTAGCAATATTGGAATTGTTTGAAAATCGCCGTCGAATTGTCAACTAATGGCCACACGTGAATGTAAAGAGGGACATAAATATCCGAGTACTGAAACCCTGCAATCCGGGAGCCTTGCCTTTGGTTTTTTGCAACTACCGGTGTTTACTCTGTGTCGTACAAACAATAGACGTACCTCTTTTATTTAGTCGTTTTAGCAACACGATAAGAGAGAGAGAAAGAGAAAAAGATTGAAACGCGAAAGGAAGAGAAAATTGAATGAGAAGGAGATGGTATAAGGAAAGAAAAAGAGAAATAGAATCAAAGAGGGCACCACAGCGACGGATATAACGGGTAGACGAACACTGCTAGAATCGTCGGACGATTTCGCAGGATTTCGTAATTGAAACGCTCCTAGACGAGGTAGGACCGGCGAGAAACACGACAGACGAACGTCGCTTCCTTCGACCCTTTTATTCTCTGTCTCGAGTAGCTGCAGAGAGCCAAGTTAACGGAATGTCCGGCTATTTCGGTATCGTACACTTGCTCTTTTTCTTCATCTGTGTCTACTACCGCTCTCTTCCGTCTCTCTTTCCGCTTTTCATTTGTCTCTTCTTCACCTTCATTAGATTCCACGCCGCTTGCGTGTCATTCTTCTGCACATTGCCCTTTGGCCGTACGTAATTCGCGCTTTGTGCCGTCGCTTTCCTTTCGCTTTCTTTAATTCATCACTTCTCCGCACTTTTCTGAGTTGTTTTACTTTCATTTTCACGCGAAGAGGGTTGTGCGTAGCGATTATAAACGTAATTTATTAAACGTCGCACGCAATTCTGAATATTCACAAAAAATATTTGTTAAGCCTAAATCTTAAAAGATAATATAATAAAGAATAACATTATTTTATTTCAAATTTAAATCATAATACTATTTAATTTCTTTTGAAACATTGACATGCATATATATATATATATATATATATATATATATATATATGTTTAGTCTTTTTTAAATTTAATATTGCGTATGCAAAGGAAAAATGAAAATATAGTGAATATAATAAATAAAAATGAGAAGTCCTATGATGTCATATGATGGCAGATGTAATATTACTTTATATCACTTGAACTCACGTCATGCAAAATGCTTTTTACTTTATAATATGAAAAGTTCCTCCTTGAAGAAGTTAGAAAAATAATAGTTATTTCTATATTTAGAATATTAGTCAAACGAAATAGATTTAGATAATAATCAAACGAAAATTGAATAAATATTCAGAGATAAATATTCATATGTTAAATTAAAAAAGCTATTACACGTTCATTTCAAGAATATGTTAATTTACGTAATTAATGCTCATGCTTCAAGTTGTAACGATGCGATGCCAAAACTCGTGAATGGCGGTTAATTAGATGAAACAAACCAGTCGTATCTATCTCGATCTACATTTTTGCTTCGCGCAGCTGTGCGACTGTGTTTCTATTCTGCGCGATCTCTTCTTTTATTTTTGCTTCACTCCCCTGAGGAGTTTCTATATCCTCTGCTTTCTCTTGTCTCCTCTGTTTGGTGCTCTCACACTGGTGCTAAACTCTCGGTGGAGACAGTACATTGAACAAAGACCGACTATTTCTTGGCACAGAGTCACATGGTCTCTGTTAATGAACAGTCTTTACCAATTTTAGACGTTAAACACGGACCAATAAAGAACAAGAAGATGCATTTAACTGTTGTTTTAGATCCCGTGCCATGTTCTAAGATAATATTTTTGAGGAATATTTAGATCTTGAAATATTTCTTACAACAAAGGCTGTAAAACATTTTATATTTTTAAAATATAATTAGTAAACCTATATTATACATTTTTCGTTCTTTCTGATTCATAAATGTATTTATTGATTAGAAATAATATACGCGATTTACTGGTTATTGTATCTCATATAGATATAAATAAATATATAATACAGAAACAATTAGATTTTTGGAACAGAGTATTGAAGTTTCGCAGAGATATTTTTAAACTGGGATACGTTTGTTTTTACGTATTGATGCATTCTTTAGATTCGTAAATAATCGTTGTGTTTTGTTCTGTAAATACAAACAACTAAGTTTAGTTAAGAGTCGGTGTAATCATGTTCGTTATGCGGCGTGCCAGTTAAAATTAACTCTCTATAATTAAACACGGGTGTGGTAAATTAAAACAATAAATATTTTGGAGTGCTGCATGAGAGAAAAAAAACGGGTGCAAATTTGTCGAGGTAGTACGGACATTTTCAACGGATAAAGTACACGTGTATTCGCCTTGATACGTAACATAATGCACGTATTTCGTATTTTTCTCTGTCTGCATATTCATTCGATAAAATCGTGAGCTGTAATGTATGATTATTGTACACAGGTTTCTGTCGACAGATATGTATTACATTCGAGACGAATGATAAAAATTATTTTATCAGAATTGTTTCACTGCTTAAATTATCTTCTTATGATTAGATTAGATTAATTATTTCTTATTTCAGGAGCTTTTCGATATAAAGTTTAAGTACAATATTCATTTACCATATATACACAAAAAAAATTTTTCACTCAAATAAAGTGTTATTTATTGAATCGAACTTTTCTCGTTATTTGTTATTCGTAAATTTGCACAATTCCGATCAGTTGTGATGTTAGATATACAGATATCATTGTATTAATTCTGAAAATAATGCAATATAGAGATATTATCTCTTTTCATATGAAAATAGTAGTTTCAGATATTTATTAACGAGACGTCATCATATTGTGCTTTTCATTCAATTATCGGTTTGCATACTTGACTGAATAGATGCGTACGAGCGATCGTTTTGTCCTGCATCGATAATACGCAATGTATCCGCATTCGGATTCCAATACGAGCTGCACATTGTCGAAGATTTGAGATTCCACGAGCTCTATCCCCGTGTCCTATTATCCTGCTTATGTGTAAATTTCTCCTAATATCGCGTAAGTGAATTTTACTCGATTGAATTTCCAATTTTTCTCTGTATTAACAGTAATTTCGTTGTGTACTCAATATATATGGCAGCTACAATATTTTATGGTAATTTACGTTTATCGTATTTAGATATAGATAGATTTCTCGCGTATATTGCGCATAAATCATAAATGTAACTCCAAAGTAAGGCTAGGTTTCCTGGACGTAGTCCTTTCAGCACAAACTAATTTGTTTTCTCTATTAAAAGGACTGGGGAGAATCTCATTGTCGGAGCCATTAATCTTGATAAATGTGATCAACAGACAACAATTATGCGTATCACTTGGACTTTTTTTTAAATATAGAATTGCGCATTTTGTGCATTCAAATCAAGGATAAATAAAATAAATTCATTTGTTATACTATATATTTAGCACAAATGAATTTCTGCAGATATTTGTTTATGATATGGTATAGGAAACTTTCAATTTATTAATATTGTAACTAAATTACCTCTCTCTCTCTCTCTCTCTCTCTCTCTCTCTCTCTCTCTCTCTTTATTGTTTTTCTATTTTATACTATATAT
>Ga0157364_1008783_pt1 | contig 10466 bp, 4 predicted proteins | sample AttsexASBM2_FD_111476 | JGI IMG/M metagenome (GOLD analysis project Ga0157364, IMG submission 111476) | Fungus gardens microbial communities from leaf cutter ant in Ribeirão Preto, State of São Paulo, Brazil - Atta sexdens ASBM2 | ecosystem: Host-associated > Fungi > Mycelium > Unclassified ... | reverse complement strand
TTAACGTTGAAAATACAGGGCAGAAATCCCTCTTCTTTCTCTTCTCTTCTCTTCTCTCTCTCTCTCTCTCTCTCTCTCTCTCTCTCTCTCTCTCTTATGGAAAACAAGCATTTAGTATTTAGGGGAAGGGGGAAGGGCATTGAGGAATATCTCATTAAGAATCCATCAGCTGTTCCGGATATTTTTGGGATAGATCTTGTATAGCTGTAACATATTTGGTTCATGGATTTTATAAAAAATATGTTGTATTATAATAAATATGTTGTTATATATTTTTATATTACCTATTAGTGTGTAACTCGAAATATTATTTTTATTTTAAAATTAGTATCCCAAATTTTTAGAAGTACCCACAATATAGGATTAAGATATTATATATTTATTTATTTATTTAGTCGAATATTAAATACATTCATTGGACATACTATGATATGCATTAACATAGTCATATTGTTAGTTATTTTCTTTATGTTCTTAATGTCATGTATGTTGCGTTAAGAATTTATTTCAAGAAGAGAATTAGTTTCTATTTATACGAAAAGTATAAATTTGAAAAAAAAAATTGTAATCAAAAAAGCAAATGATTATATTATATATTTAATTATATGTTTGGTTTTGTATAAAGAATAAGTTTTAATTATTAAAAAAACATTATTTACATATGAATTATCTCAATAAATAGCTCATATAAAAAAGCTGCTTTTTCCCTTTATTAGATTTAAAAAAAAAAATGTGTAAATATTTTTTGTAAATATTTAAAAAGCAATACTTTTATAATAATATTTTCTAGGAAAATACCATTTAATTAATAAAAATGGTCGCATCGAAAAAAGCATTGATGCTCATAAAGGTGCCACTACAATAGGAAGATGGAGTACTGATGGTTCTGCATTATTGACAGGTACAGCATTAACCTGTTGTTTAAAACTAAAGTTGAATATCTTATAGTTAATAGTTAGTAAAATATATTTAGTAAATATAATTAATAAATAGTTAATAAAATTAAGTAGTAATTTAAAAAAATATTCAGCAAAATAGTTTTAATTTAGTTTTTATGAATAATATAATGATTTTTGATTAACCAAAATGTAGAGGAGAGTCGTGTTCAATATTGATCAGTTAAAACATGAGAAATATATTGTAGTTAAAAAAAAAAATGTAAAAAAATTATTTGAAGAATAAGAAAAAATTTTTAAAAATTAAAAATACAAGAAATAAAATAAAGATAGACTCTCTCCACCTTCTAGTTAGATTCTAGATTCGACAAAAAGAGATAAGACTATTTGACTTTATCAAGTCGCTATATTAAATTCGTCATTTTGATTTTTATAATTCCAACATTAAATGTCCAAAACATTAAATCCAACATTTCCTTTCAGCAATACAAAAACCTTTTGTTATATCTGACTAAAAAATAGCTTTACTATCGAAGCTTGAATGCAACGAATTAATTATACTGATTTATAAAGAGTCATTTTAAAATTGCATTTTTGTCGATATAAAAAAATGCATGTCTATTTTTTATTACTCTATAAATCTACTGAGTTTCAATAAAATTGGCGAGTAACACAAAGATAGGATTACTTGTTACAGAGAAAGAAAAATTATTCTAGCCAATTATAAAGAAAACACGTGAGTGATTAGTTGGGCCTATTAAGATTATTTCATTATTTACTAAAACGTGTAGTTTATATTACGTACACTTCAAATTTTTAGTACTCGTAATTCGAATAACGAAAGTCCAAAGTTATTCAAATTGTGGAAAATGACTCTTTTTACAAACGGCTGGATATTCAAACTATTCTGCCGGATGATTAGATCGCTCAAATAGGAATATCGGATAATTGCCGAATATCCGTTGCATCCCTATTTTAAATTTTAAAAAATATAATCTTGATTACAGCTGGTGAAGATGGATTAATTAAGGTTTGGTCTCGCAGTGGTATGCTTCGGTCTACATTGGTAAAAGCAAACCTTCCTATATTAACCTCAAGCTGGAGTCCTGATTCTTCAATGATACTATATTCTCAAGGTGGAAATTTGCTTCTTCAGTCGTTTAATTCAAATTCAAAACCGTATAAGGTATATTGAACATTTGTTATTTCACGTTTCGATTCACATATTATATTTAAGCCTGTATTTAAGCCTTCTCTCTCTCTCTCTCTCTCTCTCTCTCTCTTTCTCTCGCATTAATACTATCACATTTTTTGATAAATTAACTAAAAAATAATATAAATAATTTTTTAAAATTATTTTTTTTAAATTGTAAATCTTTTTCTTACAGTATTTTGAAGAAAATAGTTTATTTCTAACGAATAATATAATTTAATTTCAGTGGCACGCACATAATAATCTCATATTAGTTGCTTGCTGGAATTCAACAAATGGACTTATAGTTTCTGGTGGCGAAGACTGTAAATATAAGGTGAGTAAATATTTTTATAAAATTAATAGCAATACAAGGTTCAATTAGATTTACATTAAATTGGCACAAAAAGACAAGCATATGAGTTGAAAATAGTGTTCGGTTATCATTAAAATAATCTTATCATATGCTGCATGCGTGCGTGTACTCTCTCTCTTTCCCTCTCTATCTCTCTCTCTCTCTCTCTCTCTCTCTCTCTATATATATATATATATATATATATATATATATATATATATATATATGATAGGTTTACAGATAATTGCAATGAAAAATTTGTGTACTTGAAGAGATATTTTTACTTTTTTAAAAGTTGTTTTATGATTAAAAATTAAATAACACAGGTATGGGACGCCAATGGTCATCAACTATATTGCAGTAATACCGGTGATCACCCTATAACAGCTATTAATTGGTGTCATTCTTCTGGCGAATATTTTGCTGTTGGATCTTTCAATACAATCAAGCTTTGTGATAAAAATGGAGTAAGATTAATTTTATAGTATGCATGCGTGTATAACTGTTAGGTAATTTTAGAATTTACATTTGCATTTCTTTTTTGCTCTATTAAGAGAATAGGACTTTTTCAACTTTAAAAAGTATGCCTATTTCCATGATTTTTTTTTGGAAAAGATACATAAGCAAGAATTGAATTTTTTGTAAAACGAAATACGTATATTTTTTACTACTAATATTAATTTTTTATTTTATGTTTTTTTTTTATTTTATGACCTTCGCAAAATTTTAGCAGTCGTTATATAAAATGTACGAAATTATTAAATATGCAATAGGATATTCATCTCTAATGATCTTGACATATAACTGTTGACATATAAGATTATAATCCTGAGTGATCTTTGCAAGATTTTAGCCGTCGCTCATTGTCCACTAAAATGTTATTACAACAAGTAAAAAGTTAGGATTGCCATCTATCGATAAAAGTTCGAAACATGATTCTCGGTCTAATTAGTCGACGATGATATTAATAATAATGACGGTGATAATGATAACGGTTCTTATAAAATTTTATCTTCTTGTAAAATTTCTTTTGTTCTTGTAAAATTTTAAAGATTTGAACTTTGCGTTGCAATATTTTCGTTTACAGAGCACATAGAAAAATATAAAAGCATTTTTGTAATACAATTCAAGTAGAAGTTATATCGATTGAGTATAGATAGAATTTGATTAGTTCAGTCTTTATTGAGATCTGATAATTGCATTTCTGAAAAACTCGACGGTTCCCGTAATATACGATCTTATTGCCATAAAATTGCTCAGAATTGACAAACATGAAAATAAATCATAAGAAACATAGAGAGATTAATTGTATCTCAATAAGATCTCAATAAGATCTCATATAAATCAGTTATACGGCTGCACTTATGTGAAATATGGATACGTAGAGAAAAATTAGTTTAACAATTATATAAAGCGATGCTCGAAATTTATGACTCTAATTATGATATGCATTAAATGTTAATTAATGTTTTCTGAAGATAATCACATTAAAGGTCAAAGCGTTTAAAAATATCTATTGTTTGACATTATTGTTTATTAGGGAATAACAGAGTAGCGCGGAGTTATTCCGTCAGTTTTAACTTTAAAGTAATTAACAAAAATTAACGATAGCAAACAATATCTCTTTACAGTGACGTGCTTAATTACATTATACAATCATGATTACTTCTTGAGAACACAAGCACAACCTTTAAACAATTAACATGTTCTGTTTAGTAACATAAATTATCTCGAAAAATGGACGGAAAAGTCCCACTTTATCCTATCTAAGTTAGCTCGAATAGTCCAATATTATTCTATATTTGCATTATTTAATTATTAAAAATTATAATTTTTTTACATATTAGAAGCCATTAAGCTAAAGAAAATATATTTTTAAAATTTATAATTAAAACGTAGATATATTTTAGAAAAATTAATTAAAGTGTAGTTATCTTTAAGAGAAAAAAAAATAAAAAAATGTATGATGATGTGACTCAATAAAAATTCATAGAAATAGATGATTTTAATGAATGATATCACAATCACAACTTATGAATTCATTTATCATGTTTCAGTGGTTACATTCTATGGAAAAAGTGAATACTGGAAGCATTTATAGCATAGCTTGGTCCAGCGATAGTACACAAGTGGCTATGGCATGCAGTAACGGAAAACTTTTGACTGGACACGTTATAGATAGGTAAGTTTTATGTAATTAACTGTTTAATAAGATCACGCTAATAATGAAGTATAAATAGAAAAATCACGAAAAAAGGGATTAAAATAAGGGCCATTTATATGAAACCGCTCTACGAGCATGGCTGAATTCCGGAAATTAAAAAAAAGGTACAACCGTTTTGCAACATAATATACGGACGCATATGAGAAGATTTGAACTTAGTCTGGAAGTTACTAGAGATTAAAAGAGCCGCGCGACATGATACCGGAACCTCGCGAAGTCGCGTTCGAGAATTTTTAAATACATAAGCGACTGTACCAAGAAAAACCGGCCTCATGTTAATCCGGCCGAACAATCTACTAAAAACTCGTATGCACCAAACTTAAAGGAAAGGTATTGCGGGATTTTCACACCTACGATGTTCTATGAACAATTACAAATCGAGAGAGCGAGTATCTCAACAAACGTAGCATTACGCACCTACAAATAGAATTCAATTCATTTAAACAGAAAAACGAAGAAAGCCGACAAAATTTTGGACGCCGAATAGATATGCTAGCCATGGAATTATACACAACCGTTATAGGCCGTTATTTCCTATTTCCTATTGGTTGTGTTTTCACGTGTACGTTCTAGAGTATTTGTTGATTATATTTTAAATACTAATATATTGAGTCGGGGAAAAAGTTTTTTCGTATTTAAAAAAATTTTTTTGCAAAAATTTTTCATTTGTTGTGAAGTTTTCGTTTATTATACAATTATATCATTCGCTAGAGCAAAGTTTCAGTTTTAAGAATCTTTTTTAAATTACGGTATAATGATTTTTATCGGAGTTATGAACAATTAAAATTAGAATGCTCCTTTACTTAACTCGCGAATAACTCAGGAACAGAAAAATTAAAGGAACATTAAAAAAAAATGATTTTTTAGAGAAAGCTTCAAGCTTTCACGATAGTCAAAAATTTTCGTAAATTTGTTTTGGACGTGAGACATCCCCAAAGTGAAAAGAAAATTTTTCATCTTTTTCTCGTAGTTTTTTAAATGTAAAAATTATCAAACTCACAGAAACTCAAAAAATATAGTAACCTTTCGAAAGTAGAGATTTCAAGCTTTAAAACCTTTTTTTCTTATTTAAATTTCGTTTATTTTTAACATATTGTATATACAATTTTGAATTAAAAAATATAAAGAAACTTTTTCCCCGACTCAATATCATTATCTCTTAAAATAAAAAATTTATGTATATTTATACAGGTTTTTGATATAATTATAGAAAATTAGAGTGGGATAATTATGAAGCAACATTGATAAGAAGGAAAATAATCGAAGTCAGAGAAGTTGGCAACGAATTTCGTGAAGTATTAGAAATCTCTGATCGTGTTGTACATCTCGAATTTGGCTTCGATCATTTAGTCGTCATCACACCTGCTCAATGCCATGTATACGCTGTCACAAATTGGAATACACCAGCGATATTTAATTTAAAGACAAGTACCATTTCTGCTGTACTTCTTGCAGAAAAGTAAGTTATTAAATGTGTATTCAAAATAATATAATAAAATAAAAGATGATATGCATATCATCTTATAAACATTGAGAAAATTTTTGAAACTAAGTAGAGAAACTATTTATTTTTACACTTGATAAAAGTTTCTCATTTAACTCTATTTTTACATAATATTTGAAATAAAACGTAAAATGCCACTTTTATTTAATAAGAAGAATCCACCAAATGAAAAATGCCTATCGTTCAAATTTAACATTAGAAGGATTTGTAAGGGGAGGTCTTCTGCGTGCTTATGAAAAATATTAATAAATGGCCAGCCATACACAATTCAGCAATAATTAAAATAAAAAAAGATTTTAGTATTTGTTATGAACTATGTCTCCTGATACTATCGCTTTTTGAATAGAATTATATGATTTTTTTATCTAATTTTTTTCGTATGGTTTCCCTAATTATTCTGTATATAAAAAATTCTGCTTATAAGACTGAGATATCGAAAAATTATTTTCGAGTTATTTTATTCTAACATACATATGTTAAAATATGAAATAGCTTTTGAATTATTTATTTTTTAGTTATTGTACCTTAATATTTTTATATACACAAAATGTTAAAATGAATAAATTGATGTAAAGAAAAAATACATAATTGTTTTAAAAAATGAGACTTCCTGTATATTGGCACTAATATAATTTGTAATTATATAATGTAATTCTTTTATAGGCACTTCTTAATAGTGGAATGGAATACCGTATCATTATACAGTTATCAAGGCCGTTTATTGGGTAGTCCAAAATGGAAAGGTTTTTCTTCAGAACCACTTCATCCTATTTGCATATCATTGTGTGCTGATACTTTGGTCATAAGGAATCAAAACAATGAAAAACGTAAGATTAATAATAAAACATTAAAAGGCTTTTTCACAGTAATAAGTGATATCAATGTATACTTTCAACATTAATATTATGTTCACGCTGTAACCAATATAGTTTATTGTTTAATCTGTCTTTCTCTTTATCGAAATATTTATCATAATTTAATGTTATCAAAAAGTATAACATTCGTAGATTTAAATATTTTTTGTTTTTCTCATATTTATTTTTTAGTGCTTCATATCTTGGAAATACCTCACAACAAGCCGATAATAGAAGGTCAATCGCATTTACATCTGCACAACGTGACACAAGTGGCCTTAAGTTATCGTGGTGATGTAAAAGATCGACAATTGGCATTAATAGATGTCAATAAAGATTTATTTTTAATTGCAATAAGAACTATAGGCTTTGGAAGAATTTGCAAAATAGGTATATAATATTATATATGCAGATATACAGGGTGTATAATTTCAAAATATCCGCTCTAATATCTTGTAAACATAGCATTATATCGAAAAAATGTTTCAGACAGAAAAAGTTTTGTAATTCTTCGAGATATAAAATGATATCATTGATTTGACCTTGGGTAAATTTGTCAAGATTAGTGCACGGTCCATATAACTTACAATTAGAAGTTTTTAAACAGAATTCTCTATTTTTTTTTATTACATATTCTTATACTATAACTTACCTCAAGAGCTTCTTAAAACGTTATAATACAATATTTTTTTATCAAATACTTTTCGAGTTATAAAATTTGAAATTAGTGCCGCCAACATTATTATTAGCATTACTCAAGATGTCCAATGACAACTAAAATCTCTCTAAATGTTGTTCAGAATTATTATTACAATCTTGAACATTGGATCACATTAAGATCAAGGCCATTAAAGATTATATTCCTTTTCATTTTCATTTTTATGTAAAAATAAAAATTAAAGAATCAACTTCTAATGGCTTTGATGTTAATAAATGTTATGAAAATCATGACTCTGAACAACATTCAAGAGATTTTAGCCGTTGGCTGAACACTTGGATAATGCTAATGCCGATGGTATTATAACTTTCAAATCGTTATATTATATAACATGATAAATACTTAATAAAAAAATATTTTATTACAATTTTGAAAAGCTGTCGAGATAAACTACAAAAATATGCAATAAAAAATGGCGAGTTCCATTTAAAAAAATTCAAAGTAACTTTGTCCTGACAATTTTGACAACCCTGATGAAAATAAAAATCGGAGCGTAAGTCGAATGTGAGAAAGTAACTGAACCATAAATGAAACTAATTGAAACAACGAAATATAAAAGAAGTGTAAATTCTCTTTTATGTTTTGTTTCAATTTTCACCTCCTAGAAATTTCGTTTACGCTTCTGTTACTCTCCCCTTACATGATTTTATGCTCTGATTTTTATTTTCATCTAGAAACACCATCAATGATCCTATTTCATGTTCTCAAAATCACAAAACTTTTTCTGAATTATTTTTAGATTTAATACAGTATTTCTGAGATATTTAGTGGATCTTTTCAAATAGGACATCCTGTATAATTATCAAACAAGGTATCCTTCCGTATAAATAGCCATACACACTTTATTGTCTCATAAACAGAAATAGATTTAATAAATATATTAGGTGTGGGAAAAAGTTCGTGGCATTTTTCCCATACCTAATAATATATGTATATTAATATATGTTAATCGTTTTAATTAAACTCTATTATAAACACAGTGACCACTCACAATTAGAAAAATCTATATTAGAAAATGGAAAGGTAGGTATAATTTTTTCACGATATAGTAAAAAACTTTAATAAGAGTTGTCGCGTCCGATTTAATGAATACAAGCATGATATAATAAAATTATTTGACAAATTATACAAATTATACAAATTTTTTTATTTAAATCTGTGCTAGTGACTACAATCTTTTCAGTTTCGGTCGTGCGCGATATGGTCTTTCGACATTTGCACTGATCAGATGATAACATGTTAACACATCAATCGTCAATGCGATGTTATGTTTATTAAATCTATCTCTGTTAATTTACGAGATGAAAAAGAATGTGAACCATCATGTAGAAGGACCTGCACTCTGTTAAATCTATAATGTCAAATTTAACTTAATTTAAATCGTCACTCCTGCTCAATATGCTCAATAATAGTTATTTTATACTAAATCAATAGAGTTTAACATTTTAAAACAGTTCAAGTTGAGTCATTTTATTCAATATCAATTTTAATCCAATTTGAATTATTCTAAACTATTTAGCTTCATTGTGTTTTAGTATAAAATAACGATATATTGAGTAGAAACAGTGGCAACTACAATAAAATTAGATTAAATTTGACACTATAAATTTAACAATGTGCAGAATGTTTCAGGACTTTTTCATAAACTTTAACAGTTAGTAAATCTTATCAAAGAATCAACTTTTATTAAAAATGTTGTGTTCTCTGATTTTTAAGAAGCACTGCATCCTTGTCTGTGAAATATTCAATTATCTGGCGAAGTACCATTGCATCTAAGACTATATTAATTATACATATTTTTGCTTTATTTAATATCTGTTTTTCTTAACAGAAAATAAAATGAAAAAAATGAATTACATGTAGCATTATTAGACATGCAATCAAAGGCTAAGTTCTTTAAAAATGTGTAGGTAGTCACACAAATTCTTAAATAAAAGTTGGTTTTTTTATGAGATAATCTACCATCTTCTAAAATATTTGTCTTAGAAGTTCTGAAATAAGTTTGTATAATTACTAAAATTAGTAATTCATAGACGTCTAAGTTAATTATATATTTTAGCTGGAATGGCACAAAATATTGCATGGGCAACCGATGCAAATATATTAGCTGCAATGTTGGATGCGAATCTGTCAGTATGGCTATGTCCCAACTGTATTCACTACAGTGATCGCAAAGTAATACGACGTACAAGAATTGATAAGGAAAGCAGGTATTGAATATCTTGTTTAATGATGTATTTATAGTGTATAGTGTATAGTGTATAGTATAGTATTAAAAAATACCGTTTCTTGTGGAAAACAATCTAAATTTTATTTAACTGAGTATCAAATTTCATTTTTAATTTTACTTTTTGATTTTTTGTGGTTAGAGCAATTTTTTTGTTTAAGAGATATTTATGTTCAGAATAATAAGACTACAATATATCTCAAAATTGAGATAATTAATCATCCATACTGGATGCCCAAAGAATGTAAGCGTCCTTTCTTTGGACATAATTAAAATAGACACAAAATGGGTGTCCATTCTTTGGATAGAACTCATATCTTACGTGATTACTTTATTCATTACTTTTTATTTCATCATCAACTTTCGAACTTTCTATGAGTATATGCATTTGATTTTTAGATTATAATCTTTTTACACACACACACACACACACACACACACACACACACACACACGCGCGCGCACACACACACACACACACACACACACACACACA
>Ga0157364_1008781_pt1 | contig 10466 bp, 5 predicted proteins | sample AttsexASBM2_FD_111476 | JGI IMG/M metagenome (GOLD analysis project Ga0157364, IMG submission 111476) | Fungus gardens microbial communities from leaf cutter ant in Ribeirão Preto, State of São Paulo, Brazil - Atta sexdens ASBM2 | ecosystem: Host-associated > Fungi > Mycelium > Unclassified ... | reverse complement strand
TCTATATATATATATATATAGATGAAATTAAAAAATTATGACAGAAGTTTCTTTGCACAAAGTTATGCAAAATAATGCGCAGAAGGCACGACTAATTACGGTATCGGTTAGTCAAACTTTTGCGTCCTTGTTAGGAGCTTAACGGAAAAAGTGTTTGAAGCCTGTATAATTAGCGCAGCGCTCTACAAAGCAACTCATTAAAATCGCGCAACTCGAATGCAACCCGGTTGTAACCACGATTCATGTATATACATACAAGCGACTGCCTGCTATTTACTTGCTTCCCTTTAACGCACTTCAAGCAGTCTTTCGTGGACAACGCGCCGACTCGCACCACTGATTTTGCCCTCTCGGCTCTCGAGACGAATTGAAACAGAGAAAATATTCGTGAATGAAATGAAATTCGTCCAAATTTTAGATTAGTTTATAAACAAATTACGACAAAAATAGCTGTTGAAGTTGATGAGAAAGTCATGGTGCTCTATGCAATAATTAGGTGAATGATTATCGAGAATTTAGAAAGTTACGCAAAGTGAAGTTACTTTTTGTATTATAAATGCAAAGTTATTTTGTGTTATAAAATTAATCGATAAGATTTTCATGCAGTGAAATCACCAGTTCTGAAGAAATTTTTTTAAATTAATGACTAACTCAAACATTTTTCTAAACAAAGTTATTTATTTATATTTTATTTATAAAATTTTTTGATCAGATTAAACTTTGTAACAGTGAAATGCTTTCATTATAAAATACAATCGATCGAAAAATTGTTGTTCTCCAAAGAATTTCAAAAGGATCAACAGGATTTAAATATTCCAAATTGGCATACAATTCACATATCAGCGAAAATGTACAGTGTACATGTGACACCAGGAAGATCTACGGAGCAAAAGAAGAACTCAGCCGACATGGATAACGAAATCAGAACGTATGGAAGACAGAGGAAGGAATCGATTTCTGTGAAGCTGGTAAACTACATACGTTCGCAGTTTCAGTCGGATGCTATGTCGGGTGAGTCGGAAAAAGTTTAGCATTCTAAAGAATCTGAAGCATGCAATATTATTAAATTTTGATTATAGTTGCTAGATTTTGCTGAGTTCTGTTTTTATGATTACCAAATTTACGTGTAAATTAGATGTACGCATGAGTTTTTTTGATGCATGAACTTTATTTATTTATTATATATTAATATACAACTGCAGCTCGACTGCGTAATCTAACTAAAAATACATAAGAAACTTTCATTTATTTTATTAATTTTTATCTATATAATTTCTTATTTATATTTATTTATTTTCTATATAATATATAGGAGACACAATATATGAGATTATCCAAAGTATTTCATAGTATGAGCATAACTTTAGAAATGAATTTAGAACGCAAAAATAACAAACATTTCATGTAAACATTAGTTCTATTTGACATTATTTCTGAGTTACAAATATTTTCGCGTTTTAATTAATTAAGGATTTGTTGCAACAGTGGACTAATTCATACTTTTTAAAAACGGAGTAAATAACTTTAAGTGATATTGATATTTTCTCCCCATTACTTTAACTTTAGAGTTTAGTTACTCTTTTTTTAAAAAATGTGGGTCAGCTACTGTAGCGGCAAGTGCTTAAATTCTTGTTACAAACTGAGCTGGAATAGCGTCTTTACACATCTTCGCGTCTTACTGATTAATTATTAAGACAGAAATGTGTAAAGACGTTAAGATAGTTGAATTTGTAACAAGAATTAATGAAACACGAAAATGTCTGTAACTCGAAAATAAAATCAGATGGAAGAAATGTTTATACTAACTTTATGTATTATTTTTGTATTCTGAATTCATTTCTGAAGTCATGCTTACACGTATGAAATACTCGTATATACATATAAATCCTATATATAATATAAAATCCTAATAATCTTTTCCTGCTAACACACATGAAAAAAACATAAAATCTCACATTGCACAGCATTACAATCTCACATAATAACAGTCTACAAAAGTACTTAATTAATATAAGTATCTTATCATTTTATCTCCGATATATATTTGCCTTTCCAAGATATTGAGTCCTGAAACTTCTGTACTTTAAAATAGAACTTTCAATGATCTACGGTAGAAGCGTTATATGTTCAAACATAGATCAGTCCATCTATCTTACAAGATAATATTGATTATTCAACTTCCATTTCTGTTTGCTATTTCTTTTTGTTCGAATATCGTTTTCGTTTCAGTTACAAATCGGAGAAATAATTGCGCCTGTCATTCGTCGGTGATGCAAAAACGGAAGAGTATATTGTTGCATCTCGTGGCAATTGCACAAAATAATTACTGAGACGTCAATTACGCGGTATACAATGACGAATAGGCTTCGGTTGTTCCAGTTCCAAGCTGGAACATTAACAAAATTCTTCCGTGACTTAAAAACGGAAAGAAATGATTATTCTAGAGAAACGTCCCTTCGTCGTCACTCTGCGGTTCGAGGAACGCCATCATCTTAAAAATCATAATTTTATTCTAGTTGTTTGTTTATTAATATATAACCATAAATCGCGCGCGAATTTTAAGTCTTTGCTATATCCGGCGCGTCCGGGACATCGTCGATTCGATCAACACTATAAAAGAGCGAATCTGAAACCTGAATGTTCATGTCGTCAACGATGGATGGCGGCTCGTACTGATTCATCCACACATCATTGATGGGAGTGTTGTTAGTAATCTCTCTCAGATCATCATTGTTAGTGATGATGGTTGCATGTGTCGACATTGGTTGCTCGAGTGGATTGCTGGGCACATTCGTCATTCGCATACCTTGCGATGTGTCGTTATATAACATCCAGTAAGGCGAAAAAGAATGTTGTCGCTGTTCAGCGGTGTATCTTCGTTGAATCGAGCAGCCATTAATTGCCAGATTAGATCGCTGCGAGACGATTGGAGCCACGTAGCAATAGACGCAGGATGTTTGACTTAATTTGGAATAATCTACTTCCTTGGATAGATGATAATTCAGAATGTTCTCCAAATTGTTGGACTCGGAAGTCCACTTTGGCCGGAACGCTTCCACTGTTCCTGAATGATGAAATATCTTAATTAAAACGTCAAAAAAATCTGTTCTTCGAAAAAAAAAAAGTTGATATTATTAAGAAATGTATACATGATTTTTTATATAAAAAATACATATAGTTTATATATCTTATTTTTACATTATGTTTGTTTTATATTATTTATTTATATCAATAAAAAAAAAAGAAAATAAACGCGCACCATTTGCCGGTCTCTGCAAATTCCCCATACTAATTTCTTGATTAATATTATGTTCTAATCCTGCCACAAGATTGTTTTGCGGTTGCTCGAATCTTTCGTTGAATAGATTCTTTGTTTCCTGAGTAAAACGAGGATAAATGTATTGATACTGTTGATCATTCGCATAGACATTTTGCTGCACATTATTCTGTCCGAAGGTATCAACGTTGCGAAAATATCCCGTATCCATCTCCCCGTTGTGTTTGCCAAAATTTTGCAGATAATAAATATCGGAGGTATCATTGGCCATTATGTCTGTGCCAGTTGTGTAATTGACGTTCTGCGTATCAAAGTTAAAGAAATTTTGACCGTTGTTGCAGGGGGGCTCCGTTTGATACTGATAAGTCACATTGTTGTCCGTGTTTGCGGTAGCTACAGTGGGATCCGTATTGTTGTAATAAATTGCGTGAAACACGCGAGAGTTAGAGGACTGTAGATCACCGTCGGGTACTTCCACGCTAGTGATTGTCCAATTCTGGTAAGAATTGGGCCGATTATCTACGTCACTAGGAAACCTGTATTGATTGTCACTGGTTAGTACACTTGAAACTTGCTGAGGCACCAAGTTCGCTTCGTTTAGCAAGAACTCGCCCCTAGAATTCTTCAGCAAGTTGTAGTATTCATTGGTATTTGTGTCCAGCTGATTCTCATTCTCATTATTCTCTGACTCGGCGGTTAGGGTGTCGGAATTGTCTAATAAATTGCTAGCCCAGAAGAGAGAGCTAGCAATTTCACCTAGATTGGCGCCTACTGGTGCCTGTAACATTCTCTTTAATAAAAACGAACCCTGCGAGCCTCCCTCAGGTTCTTTCAGCACTTGATAATTCGATCTATCAGTTGACGAGATCGCAAGAGGATCCGTATCGTTGATCAGATTCACTTTTGGATAGCTCGGCTCGACAAGAGGGATCGTTTGAAGATTGGGCGACATCGACGTTGTCCGTAGATCTACAATATTCAGATCTTCCACTTGATTATTGTTGTTGTCACACGCTTGAAATTCTCGTTGAATTCTCTTGAGTAGGAACTGCTTAAACTCCTCATATTGCGGGATCTTGGTATCATCCTCCTTACTCACTATTTCCTCCTCGGCACCGATCTGCAAAAATGGAAAGCACTTTGTCCGAAGTCAATCATTGCCGCTTGTTTGCTGCATCACGAAATTGAATGAAATATAAAATGGCAGAAATGAAAGAAAAAATGAGAATGCAATTTGATTGATACGTTGATGCCATATTGCAACTAACTATGGAAATATAATAACTTACCCACTGATAAGGCGATTGTTGCTGTGGCTGCTGTTGTTGTTGCTGACAGTAATAGTCGTCATCAGTCATTACATAATCGGGACTGTGCAACGGCGTCGATGTTATCCCGAGTTTCGAGTCCTTTGACTTCCTCGTTTTCCTCTTGCGATTCTTTCTTAATTCTTGTAACAACCGGCAAAACTCTGCATCATTTCCGCTTCTAGCGGCTTGTAGAACTTTGACCAGCATTTTCTTCTGTAATTCAGGATCATGAGATGACAGAGTAAGCTAATGGAATCGAACATTTACGATAATTAACTAAATTAAAAGAAATGGAAAAAGAATCGTCCTGATGAAGTGAACGGCAAAGTTCATGAAACGTTGACATTAGCAATGAATCATACAGCAAACTTTTAATTTATCTCTAAAGTATCGAATTTTTTTACGTGAAAAGGCTTTAAAAGTCAAAATTTTGTGGATATTAATATTCTTAATTAAAGTATACTTAATTTTTACTTTATATCATTTATTTATGATTTAAAGAAAAACATGGAAACTCTGAATTGAAAAATAAAAACTTCATTAATTACTTATTGAAAAATTTATTGAAAACTTATTGAAAATCTGATAATGAGACTAGAAATATCAAAATTGAGAATTGATAAACATTTTAGTAGAAATTAAATAATTTTTGCAAATTGATTATGCTACTAATGCTATTAAAATTACAGGAAATTATAGTTAATGATTAATATTTATAACATCATATTATATGGCTCGATTAATTTTGGACTCTAACAATATCTCTATCTACTTAAAGAAAGTAAATAAAGACGGTCGAAATTAACAAATGCATAGGAATACATACTGAAAATAAAACGATTAGGATTAGTTTATCCAAACAAATTTAAATAATCATATGAACATAAAGAAAATTAATCGTATTTTACATGCATTCTTATGAAAGAAATGCGATTGAATAATTTTCTTTGTGCATATGTAATGGCTCTGTGCGATATACAAGTTTGTCTGAATAGAATTAGCTTGGAATTATAGACATATCTGGTTAGAATTATATAGAATTAGCTTTAGCTAATGCACTTTGCTACACTCTGCATTTGAAACAAAAAAAAGTGCATTGTTTTTCATATAATATGCATGACACATTATTTATCTTTATTATTTATCGAATGTTAAACAAGGATAAATAATCTATCATGTGTGAAACAGAATGCACCCAAAGTGAAGTGCATAAGCGTAAGTGCAGATCTTAGGGGAAAGAAGAAAGTAATGGGGCGTAGGGGAAATCCCGTCCGTGAGAAATTGACAAGAATGATGACGTTACGTAGACAATTTCACGTAAGTCTTGGTTAGGATCTCGCGTACCTCTCCGGATCGCGAGGCAGCGTTACATGAACGAGAAGAAACGGCTCGTTCTTGCCGGTCGCGTGCGATTGTCCTGCGATGGTCATTCATGTCCACTCGGGTCGCGGGAAGCGATCGGGACCGAAGTGGAAACGGCGTTCAAATGGGTCGGATATATCCGTCCGTTATTACCACAACCCCTTGCGACACGATGACAATGACGATTTGGACGAGTTGCAGGATTGCAGCAGCTTCAGGTGATTGTGTCTTGGTTAGGAATTTCCAGATCGCACATTCATCTGGATCCTGTCTTCGATCGGATCGAGAGAAATCCGGCTAATCGTCGATTTTAACGCGCCACGCTCGACTTCCTCGACTCAAAGAGCTCACAGAGGATACGCCGAAGCCACTTGAATCGCAACTGATCGCAACCGTCGATCGATCGGGGCGCGATCTTCGATGGGAGTTCGAATAAATTTGTCTCTTGGTAACAGAAACCGGTGACGGCGGTGACAAGAATGGATTAGATTAGACAGAGAAAGAAAACGGTCGTTAGGACGTCTTCGTCGCGATGATGATATCGGCATTGTCGGAGACGATGGTGACAACTCACCTTGATGTTACCCGGTACGCGATACCTCAGGGCCAGAGCCTGCAGCTCCTTGTAGGATAACTGCGTGATATCACTGCCGACGTTCATGCTGCTGCTGCTGCTGTTGCTGCTTTATCTGTATGGCGGAATTTCGTCTGCTCCGCTGCACTCGCCCGATCCGATTTTCGAATTCGAGCCGACTGACTTTTAGCGCGAAACGCCATAAAGGCATAAAGTCTCGTTCTCAGTGGGAGTCGGGACGCGTAATTAGAATTATCGAGTACAATCGTAGAGAAGGAGAGAGACAATATGTTGGTAATGTCGAAGCCAATCCGATAGCGCGGTACTTATCGATTGGTCCCAATCGCGAGATCGAGATCTTATTGATCGTCATTCGTCGGCCTGGTGGATCCTTTTCAGAATTCAGGGTGCAATTCGAGAAATTTAAGTACTATTTGTTCTATCAGTTTATCTTTATTTATTATAAGTAAAACAAGAATAGGATAACACTAAAGTGCTAACAAGTTTCTCCGAACGCACCTTTAGTCACTGAAAAGTTGATATGCCAATCCTAATCGCGGAAACATATTCTCCCAGAATCGCGATCTAATAACAAGAAATGACGTAGACTGGTTTTAATTGTAAGTGATGATCATACTTAGGCATACTTAGGCATATTCTTTTTTGCTATCTAATGTCCGTTTCCATCAATGTAGATTAACTTTAATCTTGGTTCAACTTACTCTTCGTCTTTTTCTAATTCTAAGTATTAAAAAAAAACGAAGAGTAAGTTGAACCAAGATTAAGTTAATCTACGTTGATGGAAATGAACATAAGTATATTCGCAATCACTGTCTCTGCAGAGATGTGATGATGAGATGATGTATACATGTTTCAATATCGCGATACACATCGTAACGTTTGATTTATTCATTCATCTAAAGCCTCGTAAATTGCAATGGAATTACATAGAACGTGATAGTGACTGAATGGTTTCCAGATAAGAGACAAATGAAAAATAAAAGGTGAAATAACTGACAATATAATATAGTGTTTCATGTTTATTTAACATTATAAATAACAAAGATGTGATTCATTTTGTTATATTGGGTACTTTCCAACAAGAGACAGATGACACAATGCAACACAATAAATTACATAATTGTTTGCAATGTTAAACAGAGATAAAGATACTTGACTGTGTTACACTCATTTGTGTCTCTTGCTGGAAAGAATTCAAAGTCTTTAAAATCTGATCTGCAATGTATTCTTTGCTTCCTTTCTAGTTTGTTTACTTTTTGCCTTTTTCTCTCGTTCCCACTGTTTTATCAACAATTGTGTTTATTGTCACATGTTTCTTCAACAATTTTATCTTGGACAGAAAATGAAGAAACAGGATAAGAAGTAAAAAGACAAGAGGGTAAAACAGAAAACAAAGATTGTAGATTATATTATAGATTAGACGTAATTCATTGTATTATATTGAGTCATCTGTATCTCTTGTTAAGAAATATTCATTATTAGATGTAAAAAGAAGTTTATTTAGTTGTAATCATTGATCAATAGATTCCGTTGCATTTATTTCGCTTAAGAACATTCTCCGAAAAAATCCATTTTCTTTAGATTTTTCTGAAACTTAAAGAATAAGCTTGTTTAGCATTCCATATGCTTTAAAACTCAATACTCGGAACGGGATTAAAAATCGAAATATTCCACAAAAAGTTGAAGCGTTTAAAATATATATATATATATATATATAATATGTATACATATATACATATATGTATATATGTACAGTGACTCGCATTAATATTCGGACATCATAATACTTTAGAAATTATTACCTTCTAAACACAATTTTTGTTGGAGTAAGAAATTTATAGCTTTTGTTTTAAATTGAAAAATTCATTATAGTTATTAGAAATATAAATTTTATTTTTATAATTACATTTATATGATACAGTTTCGAATATTAAACTATAGACAGAATTTTGCTTAATTCTGGTATCGTAAAAATATTTGGATACTTAACAAGATATAATAAAATAAATATATATAAACAAAATAATAATAATTTTAATACTTTGTTGGTTAACTTTTTTGTTTAATAACATGTTGCAAAGGCATGTTAGAAATAATTTTTGTTAAATAATTGTATGAATTGATGTAATGCGCAAACCATTCCTTTTTTAATCATAATTTTAGTTCTTCTTTTGATCTTGTAGGCGTAATCCAAATCTAATAAATTCCATAAATTTTCTATGAGGTTTCAATCTGATGACTGTGATGGAGGATGTAATACTTTTGGACAGTTGTATAATAAATATTCTTGCATTATTCGCGATTTATGTTGGATCATTGTCTTGATAAAATTTGAAACTACTTCATATATTCATATTATTAGCACTTTTTATTAAATTGTCTTTTAGAATATTTAAATATTTATTTTTATCCAAAATTCCGTGAATGACAACTAATTCACCCATTCCTTTATTTGAAATACAACCCCAAACCATTGAACTTCTACCGCCGTGTGTCATAGTTGGCTTCAAATTTTTCAGTTTGAATTCTTCGTTTGCTTTTCGCTATATCATTTTCCGTCTGTCAGTTCCAAAAATGTTAAATTTACTCTCATCAGCGAATATTACATCATTCCACCATATTTGTTCTTTAGAAATAAATTCCTTGGCGAAAATTAATCTTTTCTTCTGATTCATTTCATTTATGAAATGGCTTTTTACGAGTTTCTACCGTTGTAATCATTTTCTTTTAATGCTCGACGAACTGTATCAGGATGTACCTTCTTGCTAATTTCTTCGTATAATTCTGAGATCAATTTTAATTAATAACACTTAATCCAGGATTTACTTTTATTTTCCTAATAATTTTACGTTTATCACCGTGAGTCAAGTAATTTTGGACGTCCTTTCTGAGTATTGATTCAATGCGATCTTCACGAACATATCTTTTTACAATATCTGCTACCGTACTCTTAATCAAATTTATTAATTTACTGATTTCTCGATATGATTTGCCTTTTTTATAACGAAAAATAACAAGTTGACGTTTATCAAATGAACTATTTTTGTCTTTACGTTCCCATTTTCACTGTTAACTTGTGTAATCTTGGGAAAATTAGGTTAACTCAATTCAATTCACATGAAATAAGTCACATATTTTGTATGATTTACTTCACGGTAAACAAGTAAGGAATAAACTAACTTGATTTCCGAGGGTCAATAAATATAAAATATATTGAATGTCCAAATATTTTTGCGATTCTAAAATTAAGGATTCACTTATTTAATATTTTTTATGTTGAAAACTGCATTAATTAAATACAGAAAATTATATTTCTTACATTTATAATGAACGTTTCCAATGATAAAAAACCATAAATTTCTTAATCTTATAAAAATTATATTTCAAAAATAATAGTTTCTCTATTATTATGATCTCCGAATATTAAGCAAGTCACTGTGTGTGTGTGTGTGTGTGTGCGTGTGTGTGCGTGTGTGTGTGTGTGTGTGTGTGTGTGTGTGTGTGCGTGTGTGTGCGTGTGTGTGAAGTGCGTGCGTGCGTGCGTGCGTGCGTGCGTGCGTGCGTGCGTGTGTGTGTGTGTGTGTGTGTGTGTGTGTGTGTGTGTGATATACACACACACACACACACACACACACACACACACACACACACACACACACACACACACACACACACACACATAGAATCCCTATCTAAAGCTTATTCGAAAGTGATCTTTTTATTCATTGTAAAAAGTTTTTTCTTAAATTTTTTGAAATAATGAAATATAAAACTTGATGTCACAAGGAATAACATGAAATTTGTCTGAATATGGCTTCCGGTATTCGTTTTTAAGAAATCATTAAGCAAAGTAAGTAACAGTAAGTAAAGTCGCTATTTTTTCGACTGGCGGTAGTAGCGAAGATGGAAGACATTTCATATT
>Ga0157364_1008780_pt1 | contig 10467 bp, 6 predicted proteins | sample AttsexASBM2_FD_111476 | JGI IMG/M metagenome (GOLD analysis project Ga0157364, IMG submission 111476) | Fungus gardens microbial communities from leaf cutter ant in Ribeirão Preto, State of São Paulo, Brazil - Atta sexdens ASBM2 | ecosystem: Host-associated > Fungi > Mycelium > Unclassified ... | reverse complement strand
ACTCTTTACTTGATAGCCCTACTGAGAGCTTTGCTTGTTGTGAGATCATTTGTCCTTGAGTGACGAATGGTTGCTACAACAGTATTTATCTATAGGTAAGTGATTGGTAATCACTCTTGTGAAATATGCACATAATAAATTAGAAAGGCCACAGTATTTCAGCTATATATCTTTTGAATATGTAGGACAAATATGAATATGTTCTCCTTTGTCATCATTAAGGTTGAGAAAATTTCTTTCTTTGTAATTAGAGGCTTAAAAAATCATTTACTATCTACAAATAATAAAGTTACACTTTTATTTTTTACTAAACTCTCATAACATCCTATTTAGTAGAATAGGATTGATATAAATATGTTTGGATTGTTTGTCAACCAAAGTGTGCAGAAACCATTTGATATTATTAGGACAATCCCAAAATAAGATTGAATTATTAGGATTTCTGTTGAAAAATTTCTAAGACTTTTTAATATTGCAATTAAATAAAGTTGATAAAGGTGAATCAAAGTATCAAATATTTGTTTTATGGCTGGAATGATATTAGTAATGATGATTGTTTTTCAAGTGTCATGTATTTTAGTTGCTTAGTCCATTTTACATCTGATAGTAAAAATTTCAGCTTTTGAGAAGTTAATATTCATTGCATAATAAATGGATTTGCTAATGATATTATAGCCCTTTTAAATGTGGGATACCAAGATAGTGACATTGTTTTTGATGCTCATGTCTATGATAATGAGTATAATGTTTTAATTATTAGAGGAATCTTAATCTTCATAAATCTTGTCTAGTTTGATATGATGAGTTTTTAACATGTTTATATCTTTGTAATTAACTAAGGTTAAAGAAAATTAGTCAGAAAAGATATCTACTAATTGAAAACCTGGCAGAAGTTCATTGTTTAGAGAATCAAAAGAAGAAAGAACTTTATTTAATCAATTGTTAATGTCTGTGATAGAACTTTTGATTTTTGTTCTTTATTTGGGCATAAGTAAAGAAGTTGCTATACAATATAGTGGAGTCTTTTTGGAGTGTTGATTGTTAGATAATAAAGTAATAGTATGTTGTTTGGGTAGAGATATCACATGTAGTTGTTAATGACCAATCATTTTATTAAGGTAAAATTGGATGGAAACAAGGCTAGCTATAGCCTTAACTTTCTAAGTAGAAAAAGTTAAGAATGCTTCTGTAATCTACAAATCTGCTCTTCTTTGTATTTTCTTGAGTTCTTTGAGTGGCTGAAAAAGCAGTATGTTGTAGTAACTACTTGCCAGAATAGCACTCGTAGTATGCTGACTTCAGCAAAGCTCTCAGTAGGCTATCTAGTAGTGGGAATTACAAGAGAACTTGGCAAGGAGCCCTCGCTGCATTGCTCCTCTATTTATATAAATACAAGATGGTTCATGCTACAATAATGTGTCTACCTCATGTCTTATTACTCATCCACCATGCTTCTACCTCAAGGCCACCATGCCATATCCATATACCCTGATGTTATACTCTTTAATCTCCATCACCATGTATGCACCATATATACACCATGAGGAATCATTGTCTCTTGATGTCATCTCTAACCTTAACTCCTTCTAGACTATTCTAGCCTCTATCACATGACTTCCAGGTCATGTGCTCTCCATCCATTGTAGACTAATAATAATACTATCTATCTATGTCTGGCTAACCCTAACCCTAGCCAAAGTCTGTCCACACTCTCATCTTATAACACAGTATACCTTTGAAATATCACAACTGTAAACTGTACAGAACAATTGGTAAAACACAAGTCCTATATAGAAGTCTCTTGTATATAAGAGATAACTCTCTATTTGAGTTTCCCAATATTTTCATGCCTTTAATTGTTAAAAGAATTTTATTGGCATAGTGATGAACATAATGTTGAAAAGATAGTTTCTTATTGAAAAAAAAGCTAAGATATCTCCATGTGTCTTTAGAATAAAGAAAAAGACCTTCTAATAGATGGAAATATAGAAGAAGAAGATAATTATTCTTTGTTAATTTCAAAAAATAGAAGATATCAGACTTTTTGTGTTCAATAATGAGGTCAAATTGAGTGAAAAGGGATGAAATAATATTATATCCACAAAAGAGACTTGTGTTCAAGTTTTTTTCTTGAGAAATGAGGAGTCTATTGTCTACAAAAGAGAGAGTGGGGATTGGAATAGAAGATAAGAAAGATTTAGTTCTTTTTTCAAAAATGTGAAAAATAAAAGTGATATACAAAGTAGAAAGAATATGGAAAAGGGCAAAACTTTGTTCTAGATCTATATCAGCTTTAAAGAATGGTAAAACAAAACTGTTTCATACATATTGCATTTATTTGTTAATTAAATAATCAGAAAAGAATCAAGAGATTTGAGAATTGAAACTAGCTTTATTCAAAATCAGAGAAAGATGATAATGATTAAGAGAAGAAAAAAATTGAACTATATCAAATGTAAGAGTGCTAGTATGAAGGTCTTTGAATCAACCTACATATATAAGATAAGTTAAAAAAACTCCAGTATCTGTAGTTGATTGTTGTTTAATACTACCCATTTGAGTCAGATAAATGAAGTTCTAAGCAATAGAGTGAACTTGAATTTTATTACCAATGACTTTTTCAATTAGCTTTTCAACTGTATTGAGAAGAATAATAGATTGAAAAGTTTTGGGAGTGTCATACAAAGATTTATATGGCTTTGGAATAATGATTTATGTTGACTTCTTGAAATGAGTAGGCTAATAACTAAACTTGATATATAAATTAGCAATGTTGACAAAGTTTGAGATACACTTGTTGTCTTTGATTAAAACTTTCAAATGACTTTATAAAATATAGTTGAGACCTAGGGTAGATAAATTACTATATGATAAATTACTATATTGTAAAATTGATGAAGTACTTGCTATAACTCTTCTAAGTCATTGCATGGTTAACCATTATACTTGATTACTTCAATCACTAGAAGCTTTCATTTCTTGACCCCATTCATTAGATTCCATAGCTTCTTATTAGTCATTACAATTTCTTGAATCTTGTTACCAAAGAAAAAAAAATTAGCTAATTTGACAGTATTCTTGTATTTAATCTAATCTAATCTATTCTTAGAGGATCTATATAAGAACAGATTTCTGCTGCAATCATTATTCCACCAAGCCTTGGAATACTTGGTGATATAGATTTGTTTGGCATGTATATACCAGAGTTTTTCAACAATAGATACAAATTTGTTGACTATTTCTTCTAAAATCTCCTGGCTATAAATGATAGTTGTGTTGATATTTCCTATCCTATTTATTGGGTTCTTTATGAATTCATTTTCCTCTTTACTATTTTTGATGATAGTTAGTTTTTTTTCTTAAATAAGTTTTTCTTGGATCAAGATATTAACTGATAGAGGAGTGTAATCAGAAGAACCTCAAAAATAAGCATAATCTTAAGAGCCAAATATTGATATAAATAATAACTCTTGAATATTTATTGTTATCATTTTGAGTGAATAGTGTCTATGAAAGGTAATTGGAAGCCCCCATGATTTCTTTGTCTTCTTCAGAGAAAGCACAATGAATGCAACATATAAATGTCCATGGAGATTCCTAAATAAAAAGAATGTCATAGTCTTTTTAGTTTTCTAAAAGAGTATTGAGAAGTTTTTTCTTGTAAACATTTTATGATAATATTTTTATAGATTTAATAATCATTATTTGTTGCTGCTCACAGATGTGCAAATTAAGTTTACTCTGATTTTTCAGAACTCTTGCAATTTTTTATTATGCTAGTTACAATTGAACCTATGTTTCCAGAGAGAACATTTGTTGCTGTCTACTTAATAGTCCTCTTTGTAATTGATATATTTAAAGCTGTGTGAGCATAGTTTGCCTTTAGGGGTTTTGAGTTGAGGAGGATTAGTCTTGAAACTTTGCAACACTATACTATGTTCCTATAGTATTCAATCTTATAAGATCTGTTGCATTTCTGGCATTTAGATCTATGGATATAATATGTGAATGTAGAATATCTCCATTTCCAGCAATTTTTGCATTGAGGGATGCTAGGGTTCATGTTGGTATCTCTTATTGTGGTGATGTAGCAATCAATGTTAAAGCATCTGTTAATTAGTATTTTGCCTTTTGTACTATTTTGTAAATCTTAGATATCAATTCACACAATAGCTATGTTAGATTTGGGGGATGCTTTGATAACACAAGGTTGTGAAGCTAAGACTACATCATTAAAGATATAAGTGGTTTCCAAGACTCATTCAATAATATTAGAAGTTAAAGAAAAATTAGTATCTTCTGTAAAATAAAGAATACAAGATTTTCAGATATGACTTTTATTGAGGTAATCTAGGACTCATTATGTCATTAGAGTTAATGTTATTCAAATTTTTCATATAATCTTCAATAATATTCAAGTCTGAAGTAGCTACAATCTTATTAGTTATAACAACAATACCTTTATTATTAGACCTGATAAATCAATGATTACTTCTGACTTGATGGTTTTGAGTGATCTGTTGATATTAGAAATGTGAATATTTGATTAAGCCATTACTGTTATGATCTCAAGACCTTAGAGTAGGTCAAGAAAAGAAACCTTATATAGGATTTATACAAGAGAACTCAATAAAGAACTTAGTACAGAATTACCTATCTTCTATACTAAAAGCCCATGGTCTATGCCCTACTACTTTAGCCTACCCTAAATGACCATATATTTTTCTTAAGATTAATATGTGTTAAATATACTATATAATATCATTCTTCCAAAACCTTCTATATTCTTCTATTATGACACATAATTGTATGACTGTGACTGATGTGTAACAGTATGATAGTAGTGTCATGCATGACCCTAACCCTAAGTTTCAAGATAGAAAATATAGAAAATAAAAATAAAATAAAAATAAAAAAGAAAATGAAGATAAGTAAAGTCTATTGCTTTCAGCTTTGACAATTATCTTATTCACATTGTTGGATCTCATAGAAATAATTATCTGTTTTCATAAGGAATCTTTGATTGTCATGTTAAGTTTTGGTTTTCTCTTCTTGTCTGGGTTGTTGATAACTTGATGAATTTCTGAGATCTTATTAGAAGAAAGTTCTGAGAAAGCATTTTTGATTTTGATGATTTTATTGGTATTTTCTTTTAAAGCTTAAACATAAGACTTAGGTTTAGTTGTTTGATCTTTCTTGTAAAATTTAGATTTTGCTAAAACAGATTTTCTAAGTCTTATAGAGATGAAAGAGAAGATGTTGACTGGTTTTTCTTGCCTTTGTCTTCTGTCTTCTAATTGAGTTGGTAGACAGTTTTCTGTTAAATTATGAGAAATCATATTGTCAAAAATATTTCTTGTCTTTATTGGCTTCCAGTTTATCTTAGCCCAATTTATAGATTGACAACAAAAATTCCCATACTACATGACCAAATTTTGCAATTTAAGAAATATCCTCAGCAGTTTTGTCCTTTAGTCTTCTTTACCTAATAAAAGCTACTATTCTGTGAAGTAAGCAAGTGATATTTCTTATGTTACTCTTTCAATATTTATTTATACCAAATAGCAAAATAGGATAGAAATGACCATTCTATAATTAGCTATTCACAGGTTGGTTAGCTGAATAAGGAATAACTGAAGGCTTAAGATCTTTTGTAGAGCATGAATTATTAGATATCATCTTAATGGAAACATAATACAGATCTATATTAGGCATCTGGTTAGTAGAGTCATTTCCCTCTTCTCTAACTGAAACATAGAAAAGAGGAATAGTTTGGAATCATGTCAGGTACAGTTCACACTGGAGTGGAAGTCTACAGGATGGACTTGGAGATGAGCAGACTTGTGGAATAACCTTGGCTTCAGCTTATGTGCTGTGCCATCTGTCTGCTGTGTGGTTACAACTTTAGATGATGGGAAGAAGTCTGAGATGGGAGTGAGTGCTGATTGGTATATCACCATTGAACACTAGGGATCAAGTTCAATAAGAGTTATCTTCATTGATTATCAGACTAGTGAATCATAGTATAACTACTAGTCTTATATACAAATGGATAGTATAGGAGATGCTTAGGGTTTCAGTGGTGAAATCTCTATTACCCTGAGTGGAGGTTTTAGTGTTGAGACACTGACAGGAGTAACTCCATCATGGAAGACTGAGTTAAATAGGAGTATCTCCACTGTGAAAGATGAGATACCTAGAGGGTTGTAGCACTGCCATAAGACATGTTGCAAAAAAGGTGGGCTTGTATAATTTGGAGATGATATCACCGCAGGGATGTAATTTTCTAGATGAGTGGGCTTGTATATGACAAGTCATTCATTTTCTACCTAGTCAGCCTATGTGGAACTGTTAGAGAGTTCTTAAATATGTTTTGTATATATCTTAGAAAATATATTTGAGAGTACAAAAGCTGATCTAGAATTGTTAGTATTAGAAGATATTGACCAACTTCTTGGAGTATTGACTTCCATATTGATGGTCATACTTGTAGAGAACTCTTGAGAATTGGTATTAGTGTTAATATCAAAGAAAACAATGTATTTACTAAAGTTCTCTCAGATATTATCATATAAGATAGTAGTAAAAAAGAAAGAAATGTTTGCTATCATGTATGATGTCATATCATACTCTTTATCTAAGTTTAAAATAAAGAAAAGTGAAAATGAAAATTAAAATGAAAATAGAAAATGAAAATAATAAAAAATTAAATTAAATAAAGTCAAGTCTATCATAGACTATCTAATACTTACAAGTATTAAGTATCTATAGAGATGTAACCCAGCTTAATAATGCTTATTTAAGGTGTTTTCCATTTACTAGGCAAATTTAACTATAACAAATCCTATATCAGGATGTGAGGTAATTATTAGATATATTAGAGATCTAACTAGTTGTTAGTACTTTTAATAGAGACTGAGATTACACTGCTTATTATTGGATTTAAACATATAGTCTAATAATAGTGAAGTACCTGTTAGGTTGGTTGCTATATTAAAGCATACTAAAACTTTGTTCAAGTATTTAGATTAGTTTACAATAATCTTTCAATTCTTGTGATTATGACTTATGTACATTCCAAGAAACTCTTTGGTTTCTTTCAAGTCATGATATTCTTATTTTATCATAAAGTTTTACTTCAACTCTAAGAGGAGTAGAAAATCTTTTAAAGCTATAAAGTAGACATCATTGACATAGATGATTGCTATAACAAGCTTTCTAGTCTTTTCAGTAATAAAGTAATATACACCAGTATCAGATTTATATTACTTAAATCTTAGAACTAATATTGACTTAGTCATAGTCCACTACCAAGATAAGCTAGCTTGTTTAAAACTATACAATACTTTGTGAAATTACCAGACTTTCTTTTTTACCAGGTAGCCTAAAACTTTTGAACTGCTTTATATAGATTTTCTTATTTAGATCACTATATAAGTAGGTAGTTTTTATATCAACACTATGGATATTCCAATCTTCAAGAATAATAATAGATAGAAACAAATATGCTGTCTCATAGCAGACAACTAGAGAGAATAACTCATCAAAATCAATTTCTTTAACCTGAAAAAATTCTTTTGCAACAAGTTTAGATCTATAACAACCATCAAACTTAATGTTGAACACTTAGTAATTCTTGATTACTTTTTGTCTCTTAGAAAGGTCTACAACTTCATAGATATTTTTGTCTTTAAGCTCCTCAAGATAGAACTCAAGCTACTTCTTTTGAATATTAGCTAGCAATTTAGCAATATTTTCAAGATTTTTGGAAATTGAGTAAGACTCCACTACATATTGTACTAAGAGAAAGTGAATTTTCTCTACTCCCTCTTCTTTTGCAAGATGTGCCAAGTAACTAGTAATAGCTAGCTTAGCTAATTTACCTACAGAAGGTAGAATATTCATTCTATCCTATTAGGTGCAGTTCACACCAGAAGATGAAAGCCTATGAGATTTGGCTTGGAAATACACAGAGTATGGAAACACCATGTAATAAGCTTAGTAATATGGATTTGTTAGAACAACCTTGGCTTCAGCTTATATATTGCACTGTTATGACTTAAGACTCAAGAGTTAGAACCAAAAGTTAAATCTTGAATATTATAAGAGAACTCAATGGAGTTTCTAGTATAATATATCTATCTTATATACTGTTGTAGATGGTCTGTACTACATCTATGTCTAGCCTACCCTAAAGACTATATATAAACTATAAGGTCAATATACATTAAGTACATTATATGATATTATGCTAAATCCTAACTCTAAATAAAAGAGAAATAAAAATAAAATAAAAAATAAAAAATAAAAATAAAGTCTAACATTTATAACTCTAACATACACTATATATCTGCTATATGGTCACAACTTCAGATAAGTAAATAAAGTCCAAAATAGAAGTAAATATTAATTTGGTATGGTGCTATTAAACACCAGAGATTGAGTTCAATGAGAGTTATCTTTATCAATTATCAGATTAGCAAATTATAGTATAACTACTAGTCTTATATACAAGTTGGAAATATAAGAGATACTTGGGGTTTCAGTATATCACTCTAAGTAAAAGTTTCAGTAGTAAGATACTAATAGGGGTTAGATATATTGCAGAAAGAATAGCTATCATAGAAAACAGGCTTGTCTCTGAGATGTTATAATAATAATATTATTATAGAGACATATTTTTAGAATAGGTGGACTTGACATATAACATATTCTTATTATTATATAAGTTATATAGATAATCAACTCTATTTATTCTTACTATTCTAGATAGCAAATTGTTAGAGAATTGTTATATATTCTAATGAATTCTTTATAATTTCTAACAAGTATTTTCATGTGTATAATATGCCATATTAAGGTTGAGAAATCTCTCTCTTGGCTATTATAAGAGATTTTGCAGAATATTGGTAGAATTTCTTTGTTCTCTATAAATGTTTTCTTCTTTAAGTATTTGAGTTTGATGCCTAAATTTTCTTAATTCAGAACCTTCTCACAGTTTCTGTAGAGCAGGTTGTAAGAATTGTTGAGGGCTAAGAAGTTGCATCTTAATATCAGAGTCAACATTATCAACCTTTTCAAACTCTATTATAAGCTATTTAGATCCTAGGGTAGATGAGGGAAATAGAGACTTTTCAGAAAGAAAAGGTAAAGATGAATAAGTAGGAGAATTGTTTTGAATAAGAGAAATAAATATATATGGAATAGATACTAGAACAGGTCTATTTTTTCTAGAAGGATCAGACACTAACAATTCTGTTTCTATACTTATTTGTCCAATAACTTATCATATTGTTTATACTCTTTTGCATAAGAGTCAGTATATTCAGAAAAAATTTCCTTATCAAATATGATATGTATGGAGAAGAAAATGATATTTTCTTGTATATAACACATAAAGCAATAACTATTATTCTCATATCCAATAAATATTAACAATTGAGAATGCAGTACAAGTTTATTGGTACAAACTTTATTAGGAAGAAACATATCTGCTCCACAGCCAAAGATACAGAAGTGTGATGTTTTGGGCTTATTATCCAAGAAAATTTCTTGAGGTGTTTTCTATTTGAGATATCTTACAAACATGCAATTGTATACATAAGTTATAGTTACAATAGCAAACTCCCACCAGAAATCTGGTAGATATACTTCAAGTCATATTGACTATGCCTTTTCAAGCAATATAGCAATATGCAGTTCAATCACTTGGCACAACTATATTGTTGGTATACATATGGAGCACTAGTCTCATGAATAATCTCTTGCTCTCTTAAAAAGAATTGCAATTCCAACATTATATATACTTCTTCTTTATCAGTGTGCAATCTCTTCACAGGATAGAAAGTGGTATTTGACTACATTCAGAAGATTGACTTAATTGCTTCTGTAGCTTTAGACTTTTTATATAGAAAAGTAATGTTGTAATAGAGGGAATAGTTATTAAGAAATGTAATCACCTACTTATACTTTGAATAAGATAAGATGGGTAGCTCAAGAAGATCTAAGTGAATCCTAGAGACATACTGGAGTAAATAGAGTTTTCAAGAAAACTGTATTAGTGTATCTTTCTAAGAGTGCAACTACAGCAAATATGTTTTTATATTGAGAAATGGATCTTCTTCATGTCTTCAACATTGTTAAGAATATAATATATAACTTTATTAGATGTGTGTTGAAACAATAATCCAAAGTCTCAAAATCTAGATATTTTATTGTAAGACTTATAGAATTAGAAATATTATGTTTAAGAATGCAAGTTCTCATAATCTGGATATTGCCCCAAAGAGTAGGAGTAGCTGATAAGATAGCATCACTAGACTTATTGCAAAAAGTAGAACTGCTTTTATTGTCTTCTACATTCAATCTAGACTAAAGAATTTGTCCAGTAGAGAAGAGACACATCTGCATGCCAGTAACACAAGATACTGGTTATAGTTCTGACACAGCAACTTTAGTAGTTCCTTT
>Ga0157364_1008779_pt1 | contig 10468 bp, 2 predicted proteins | sample AttsexASBM2_FD_111476 | JGI IMG/M metagenome (GOLD analysis project Ga0157364, IMG submission 111476) | Fungus gardens microbial communities from leaf cutter ant in Ribeirão Preto, State of São Paulo, Brazil - Atta sexdens ASBM2 | ecosystem: Host-associated > Fungi > Mycelium > Unclassified ... | reverse complement strand
AGAGAGAGAGAGAGAGAGAGAGAGAGGGAAAAATAAATATGTACATCGTACACATTCGGTGAGTTGTTTGAATGTTATTGTAACGTGTTGCACTTCCTGCCGCAACTGCATCAAATGCAATCGACAATCTCCGCAACGATTTTTTTGGCAGCGTTTATTTTATCTTCATCGTATATAAATCTCGTAGCATTACCGGTCGAATTACTGGTCTATAGCTACACCATGCGCATTAACCGTCGATTATATCGAAATTGCGATATATGAATTTTCCTAATGTCAGTGCGGTGTTTAAAGTGCACGCGAGTGCATGCGCACTCAAGCAGGTCTTTATGTTATACAACTATAACGAGACGGCCTATCGTAGATCTCCTTGACATCGTTTCAACATGATTTCTCATACAGTTCACAATTTTGCGATTATTAGATACGATGTTGAACTACAAGAAAACTGCGTTCAAACCACAGGGTGTTTCTCGTAAAATGAGTTTATTTGTAACACATACAGTGTGAATTTTAAAACTTTCGTTTAAAAGAAATAAATTATTTTTGTAGACATGACATTTTTGCTCGTTCAAAAAAGAAATTAAAGAATTTGTACATGTATACGGAAAGGACAATTTTAAAATATTTTTACATAGAAAGAATAATTTTATTGAAATATTTTTATATAAAAATAATGATTTTATTAAAGTATCTAAAAATTTAAATCTGCATAGATACAGATTTCAAAATAACTTTATCAGATCATCAAAACAATTATGTAAAAAATTTAAGCATCATGAATAATATTATTATTAAAAATTGTTTATATTCTAAAACAATTAGTTTTGAAAGTCCTTCCTAATTATTTTGAACATTCAGTAAAATTATTTTCAGATTTATAATATATTTACACGAAAAGAACGATTTTGTTAAAGCATTTCAAAGTAAATATACAAATCTAAAATAATTTTGTTGAATTATTAAAATAATTAAAAAATTTAAACGTGAGGAACAATGTTGCAAAAAGTTTTGACGTAGCAACCAACTTGAATGTTCTACATAACTATTTTTATAGTCTAACAAATTATTTTCAGATTAATCTTAGTTAAATATTTAGATGAGAGTCGAGAGGAGTCGAAACGTACAAAATTATACGGTATTGTTAATTTAATGTATACCTCGAAATCTTTAATAATCAGAGATTGACTTCTTTAGCCTCCTACGAATTTTTTATTGTTTATCGTATCAATTTTACTGAATCTCTTAAATTGCAAAAAATTTTTGTTGAAGTGAAATCGAGCATCGCAAAATCACGTTACGAATTCAGATATTTTATTCCTTTTCCTTGCTTTCCAATCGCAAAGCACAATTTACATAAGTCGCTACATCGCAACAAATAATAAAATCATAGAAAAAGAATCGTGTTTAAAATGCATTAAGTATTACAACCCGTGAAGTATTTTTTCATTGTCAATATAGTCTAGGCGGTACTACTATATAACAACATCGTCAATCTAAACGATTGATTTCTAACTCGTTCTAAAAGTTTGACTGATCTGAAAAGAAATATCTTAAATTTTTGAGAAAAAATTCTATTATTTTCAATACAAATTGGACACAAAAGGAAGCCTCTATAGCGTTGTACCTGTTCTAAAAAATCCCTTTGATGGATCGTCCCCTAAGGTTCATCCCCCCTTTTTTAGAGAAGTTTCTCCCCAAGATTCTACAAACCTTTGTACCTGACATTTATGGGTACCTGATGGTGTGAGTCTAAAATAACCATCATTTCGACTGCAAAATCATCGCGATGAATCGACCATTTTCTATCCCGCAGCGTTTTCGTACCTTCTCTGTAGGGATGTCTCGACATTGTGCACCAAACTACCTGACATCTTGCCATTACTTTCAACGAATAAAGAGAATTTAGAACGGTCATCGCGATGATAGCAGCGAACTTGAGCTTTTACGTTCCTCTTGCTCCGATAACGCTTTCGAATGGCTTATGCTTTCCAACGTAAATCGTGATGTAAGCTAACGATGAATTGCGAGTCGGCGAGTCTCCTGTCTTCGTGTTCACGCACGAACGACATGTAACGGTTCTACCAATTCGCACGCGATTTCTGGAACTGTCCGTCTCTTCTCTTTACACGACACCGCCCGTTGCAGCATGAACAGACAAGGCTTGTTAAGTGAAATAGTCGATTGCTTTCAATGTACAACGTTAGTTTGAAACTGTCTTTGTGATCTAAAGGTGATCTTTCCTTTCTGAGGAATTTCTCTTTGACAAATGTGTCTATAACACTATGGAACAAAATTTGATTTATTACAAAATTTAATCTTTTTTTTTGCTATACGAATGTGAATAATCGTTTCCAATGTATTTTTACCTTATGAATATGAATCTGTTGGCAAAGTTGGCTGTCAAAATTTTAAGAAAAATGGCATCAAAGAAGTAAAAAGCGACACTCATTTGACTTCATTTTTCTCTACATTTTGACATGATAACCAACTTTTGCTAATGGATCTATGTTCAACAAGTAAAAATACGAAATAATTGTTCATACTCGTATTATCATAAATGATGTTTCTTATCGTATAACTATATTAACTATAGAAAAAAACTCGAATTTTACAATAACTTGAAATGTAAGATATCCAAACCGGTTATGAAATAAGAAATATTTTTGTCATATAATATCCGTGATGCTAAAAAATAGTGTGCTTGTATATACTCGAAAGGCTATAAGAATAAAACAAGAAACGAGCAAAAGTTCACTTATTGAAAATCTTCATTAATATAAAGAGATAATATGGGATGTTTTTATTTATATAGGCATCTTAGCCATCTTCATAAATTAATCCGTAAGAGATAACATGCAAAAAATCTTAAATTTACTTTAAAGACACTAGTCACGAGACGCAATTTTATAAACTATAATTTCCATCTTAAGTTCATCACTAAGTTTATTACGAATGCCTAAATGTATGATATTGATCCGAATTAATTTTCGTTGTCACATAGAAGTGAGTTGAGTCAAAATTTAAAGTAAAGATATACAGTAGAGTCAGACAATTAAGATGCGTGAAAAAGTTTATTATCTTAAATATCCGTTATCTTCGATAAAGCTAAAGTAAAAATGGAGAGCCATATTTTTCTCATTAATGGAAATAAACAATATAAAGCGATGAACGTTAATATTATAATTTTCTTATAACAAAAAATTATTATACAAAAAATTTCAAAAAGCCTTGCTTTTCATAGAATATATATTGTCTTCTATGTAGTCTTCTCACACTTGAAAGTTTTGAAAATCATTCTTAAAAATAGTTACATGTGCTTTTGTGTGTGAGCTGTATCAGTATATGACAAATATTTTTAAATAGCGTAACAGGTCAAAGCCACATAATTACTAATACAGGTTAATACACTGCTTGCCGGTTTTTCGACGCGTGACTGATCGCAGATAACCACCGTAACATCCTTTCTAATTCACATTTCCCGTTTATGCACATTGAATATTTGTACCTTTCCATGCATTGAAGGCAGTATGTACATAACTTATTCATTTTATGTTTTACATTATCAGAATTTACGTTATCAAATCTTAATATTAGCAATTATATTAATGGCAATAGCATTTTACTGGAATTCGTTCAAATATTTAGTTCGCGGACAATTTGGTACTAAAGTTTTTTTCATAAAAGAGTAAAAACTGTAAAGAGCTAGAAAAGAGAGCATAAAATCATACTCTACAAATTTACAAGAACTACGAATGTAATCTTGGTAATAAGACGCATGCTGCACAACGGAGAAAGATTCGTCGACAGGAAGTGCGTTGAACCGCAGCATAACCTTGGTGCCGTCACGGGTGCTGCATCCCGGTTGGCAGGTGTAACAGCGCAGCAGTGGAAAGATGATCTACTGCAATGACTGCAAAGGTCAGCAGATACTGAAATCGCTCGACACTCCCATTGACAGCTTCATTCTTCTACCTTCCGATCGGACGTTGATTAATTTCTTTTTTCTCGATATTTAAATCCATCTGTTTAATTTTTCATGAATAATATACAAATACATATTCAAAAATGCATTTATATCTTGAATAGTTTTAAAAAAGTTTGAATAGTTTATTGCACATGGAAAGAACAATTGCTAAAAATATAAGTAGATACAGATCTGAAAATAATTTTGTTAGACCATCAAAATAATTATATAAAAAATTTAAGTTTGATAAACAATATTGTAGAAAGTTTTGACATTCTAACAACTAGTTCGTTGTATATAATTATTTTAATAGTCTAACAAAATATTATTCTAACAAAATTATTTTTAGATATGTATCTCTAGCTAAATTTTTAGATACTTCATCAAATTCTTTTCGTGTAAAATACAAATAAAATATTATACTTCGTTTATATGTTATAGCAATTACGTTTTATATGTTATGGCAATATAGCATTTCGTTTTATTTTAGATTCAATTAAAATTTATGTTTAATTAAACTCTTAACTGATAATTACTGCGAGTAATTGTAAACTATGTCAAATAAAAATAATGGCGCAATACGTATAAAAATAATATCGCTTTTTTATTACAACATGTTACAATGATTGTAAAATAAAAACATTTACTTTGACTCATAAAATATTTCTTTTACAAAGTGAATGAAACAGTTTCTGCGAATTGTTTTCTCTTTTATTTCTTTCAAACAAATAAGTTCCTTATGCAGTTACGAAATGACACACAGGTTTACGATGACGTAACTACTTTGCGAGATTCTTATTTCTAGAAGAGCCGTTTTTTTCTGAAAAGCGGACGCCGTTTCCTGTACCTTTCCGCGAAAATAAGTGATTAATGCATAAGTGTGCGAGAATGCGTCGCTAACTAGTGTTTCAATGATCATAGTACCAACTTCCCTCCCACGATAGTTTCCTAAGTTTATACATGATGCAAACTATATTATAGGCTACCGATATGTCAATTACGTAGATATGTTATTCAACAATGAAATTCAACTATAAAGGATGCGAATGTAGTAAAATAACATAATGTATAAATTAAATCTCCATATTTTTTATAAGTTCCAGTGTTTAATTAACAAATTACAACTTTTATTGAAATTATGTGACGTAACTGCAATATTATAATAAATAGAAAATATAATAGATAGAATCTAAGGAATTTCGTTCTTCACGAAGACTTGAAAGAACAATTTCAAGGGAACAATTTCAGCTGTGAAGACGAAAACGATAACGAGAACCGACTATAAATCGATCTGAGACTACAGGGATCTCCAATGTATAATAAAAACGAACATTGACGTAAAAGACGAAAGCAATATACGTTTATTTCTTAAATCACCGTCAGGCTGTTCGTGTTTTCCGCATATTCTCTCTCTCTCTCTCTCTCTCTCTCTCTCTCTCTCTCTGCGCCTCTCTTTTTTTCCTTCTCCCGTGTGCATAGTCGACGGGTGTGTGCACCGGCTCGCTGACCTGTTGCATGCTCTTTTGTCCGGGACTCAGTGCGTCACCGGTTTTCTGAAATGGCACATATTCTTTCTGGCACTAGTAAGCGAAACCCGCGAAACAAGAAACCTGTATTGTTACCGCTAGAAATCCTGTAATTTCAGAAGAACGACATTGCGCACGTAAGGCCTTGCGAGCTGCCATTCTCGTGTCTTCGATCAGCTTGATAGAGCTTTTTCGATACCTCGAACAGAACCTGATCCTTGACATCATAAGCCGACCGATGGCATTAGATTGCATCGTCATATCTTGATCCACTAAGATTCGAAGGAATGGATGTATTTGATAAAAATATTGGACAATGAAGAAACTTTGATAGAAAGATCAAAATAACAATAGAGACAAAAAGTTTCGAATTTTTCTAATGTCGTAAAATTAAACATTTGGATTATACTACTCATTAGCTTGAAATTAAAATAACGCAAGCGTAAAATAAATGTACTGCATAATGTATCAAACGCATAATCTTTCCACACAAAGAAATGATAGTTTTGCCTAAAAACTAGCTTATAGATACAGATCTAAAAATAATTTTGTTGGAATTAACATCAAAATTTAATTTGCTATTTAACTAATTTTTACACTAAAGAGAAATGTAAGTATTAAATTTTTAAAGTAGAGAAATGTAAGTATTAATTTTTTTTAAATAAATATTTATTATATAAATATTTGTTCAAATAATATTAGCTAAAGATTTACTAGATATAAACATATATTTATTTGGTACATATATTTATTTGGAAAATCATTCATTTCAATTATCTTTTTTTTATTTAATAAATATTGACTTTTATGTAAAATGTTAATACTATTCAAACTTAACGTTAATACTATTCAAATACTTATTAAAATTTAATGCATTTTTTCTCAAGTAGATACTTCAGAAAAATTTTTCCATATATCACATGAGCAATTATTAAATATAAAAAATTATCAATAGAAACTAAATAAAATTATAACGATTCAATAATACATATTTTATGACATATGTGCAAAAAATATATTGTTATATGTCTGTTGATCGAATATTTAACACAAAAAATATATATGCATATTGTATAATCGTGCGCACAACTTTACGAACTTCACGTCCCAGATCTTGCATTAATATCTATGATAAATAGTGCATACTTTTCGTAATGCAGTAACTCTCTCGCCGGACAACAGCACGAGCTTCGAACAAAAAAATATCTGAAACAATGGCGGTGATTCAAAACATCGGTATATGAAATGCGTGAGGCTGAGGCTCGTCCAATACAGCTTTGCCTAAAACTGTTTTTATTACTTTTTTATTACACGTTTACCCGTCTGTGAATCGGGATGCGTGAATAAAACGACGCACGTATATGTGCATGGTTAAAAAAAAATTCATCGCGCGACTCTCGTTGAAGGTTTGGAGACATATGTCCACCGTTGCCTGCGGATGAACGTCAAAAGTGTTTTAAAAATTCATTTCCCTCGGCGGAAAATATAGCGACAGAAAAAAAGTCTGCTTTTATTCAGCGTCGAATTACCCGGCGTCGTTAATCCCGAGTCGAGAGACAGGAAATGGCCGGAAGATTATACGATGCGAATCTCCGATTACAATGTACAGCTAATCAGCGTTAACCCTTGCTATGTCCTCGTACACTAACGTTATGAAAAAATCTCGCGGAATAGGCAGAAAGTAGCGCGATTCAGGTGACATTCAGAAAATATTGGTGAAAGTAGAAAAAGCCTATTTGTACTTGGCACTGTGGACCTCCACCTCAGTAAAATCTACTTTCATGTTCCACATTGCTACGTTTAATCATGATCCCTCTTCGATATATCATTACAGCTGCAATATAATTTCTAATGTAGAAAATCGAAAGACGAACATGAAATGTGACACGAACATGAAATGTGACACGAACAGTTTATTCATCCATGAAAAAATAATTATGAAAAAGAGTGATGCATCTATCATTAACATGTATCTCTCACGTGTATACATAACTCATATATTCAATAATTTTATGACATTATAACAAAACATTGCTGGTGTCTCATCATATATATATTTTTCATAATAATTTTTCATAAACGACTATTCGTTTTCTGCATTTATTGACGATTTATTAACAGCAATATAAACCGCGTCACAAGTATCATATATACAATATTAGTCTTTTCAACTTTCGGTGATTACACGCAAGTAATGATAAGAAATTGAGTGTGGATTTTAATCGCGTCGTGATTATCACTAGAGATATGCACTATCGAATATCATGTGAATGATGTAGAATATGAGTCACAAACAAATACGGCGATGATCGAAGGTAAACCAGTTTGTTTTTTTTCTCAAGAATGATATAAACTCTTCCTTATCCATATCAAAATAACAGAGAACTATGTTCGCAAATTGAAAATTTTGTCGTAATGTAATAATAAAGCAATTTACAATTAACATTAATATTAGTAACATATAATTGCAAGCTGGTACTGTAATGTTCATTTCCTTATTATTATTCGATAAAAATAAAATGTAATTATCTCATTGTAAGTAATTTAATTTAATTTACTATTAATGTTATTATTATTGTTACTGTATAATATATTGATAATTCATAATTGTTCTTCAATTTTTGAAAAGCAATTTTTATAACATAGAAATATAAAAATGAGGTTAAAAGCCAAAAAAGTTGAACTTTGTCAACTAGTTAATAATTATATAGTTATACTTTATAATAAGATACTTTTTTTAAAACTTTTTAAATAGTAAAATATTTTAAATTCTTTTAAAATGTAAAATCTTCATAAGTGCAACATGTTTATATTATTATATTATATCAACAAAATGCATTTCCACACTGAGAAAAATGTTCTGATTAAACCAACAAAAAGATCCAGCTAAAATAGCATTATTATAATTTGATTATTATAAGAGTTATAAGATTATCAGAAATTCTATTTGGCCTCACCAAAATGTCATTCTGGTTGGACCTTTTGTTGATTTAACCAGATCATTTTTCTCTGTGTAGAGATATTATGTTTTAATATGTTATACAAGCAAGCAACATATGATATTACGTGTGAAAATAGAATTATTGCGGTAGAACTGTATGGTATAAAATCGAGGAGAGGATACCTATGAACAGGCTGGTTTCAATTTAGAAACTCGTTATCGTAACTTTCGTAACAGCACTACAGCGACATGGTAGTTTCGCACAGTACAATGTTTCGGTGTATCACCGCATAAACGATAGACGTAACTTATATCCGATCAAATTTTGCTGCGCGAATAGATTCCACTTCTGTTAGAATTGCACAAATATATATTTCCAGAAAATAACATAAAAGTCTAATAATAATCAAATATTTTCATAATATTTTTAAATAATAATGAATTCCATTGTCTTAGGAGACTCGCGAGATATCAAATTCTAATTTTGATGAAACTTCGTGTATATATAGGATACGCATGTAAATTTAGAAAATATCAGTTGTGCCGGAAAGAATGTTAATATAAATTCCTAATATCTTAAATTCTAAATGTTAGATATTTTTGCTCTCTTTTTATTACACCCGTTATAAAGCAATGTATATGGAACATAGAATTATTCTTGAAGCGTGGAAAATAACGAATTAACGAAAGGAAGCACTTTCTCGTTATTCTCATACAATTACAATGTAGACAATATGATTAGTAAGTAGTACAGTCAAGCAAGAAAATTGAATGACTTACAAACAATGAACAATTTTAAATTATATTTTTTATGAATGATATAAAACAATCATTGATAAAAATGTCTTAATTGTAGATGAAATTAGAACTCAGCATTTTAATTTTTTGAAACTAATGTATAGTCTATGTCAAAATAATGTGTATAGTCAAAATATAGTCAAAACATATTATTGGAAAATTATATTCTAAAATAATAAATTTTGCATTGTCCCACACATCAATTATAGCTCGTTTAATTGTTGATCTGGGTTACTATTTATTTGTATAGTATAATTACTATTTATTAATTTATTTTAAAATTATACGTTAAAAAAGAATTGTTTTAATTTATGTTTTAATATTTCTAAAGCTAAATTGTTAGTTTTATCACCTGATAAAAGTAACAATTTATCTTTAGAAGATTTTTTTCCATATTAATTAGGAAGTTAATTAACATTGTAATGGACAATACCTTTTAATTAATAAGCAGCTTTTTCTAAAACTTCGAGTAATATTATTAATGACAAGTAATAACAAAATGTAACAAACAAAATGATAGATATTGTTTTTTCTTTTCTTAGAGAAATAATTTTCTATTTCCAAGACATTATTCTTTCACATTTTAATAGCCACAAAATCTCGGTCATTCTAGTGTTAAAATTCACAGATACTGAATGCATTCCAAATGCTAAATTTCACGGCAAACTCTCAATAATCGTTTTAAACGAAGCGAGATAATCGCGGAGATATAATAATATTAAAAAGTTTCTTTAATTCCATTGATCCAGTTATTAGGCTTTGTAACCCCGATGCTGGTGAAAAGTAATCGATAATGGACAGAACACGGTCTGTCGGCCGTGAGAATTTCTTCGCAGAAACGGTGGAGCATGACGCTCGTCTACTCTTACAGTCACTACTACGCTCTGGCAAGTGGAGAAACTATAACGGATCTTCCCACCTCGGCTTCCGCTATTCGTAGTAAAATGCAACCGAATGAAACTTCTTTCACGGCGTGTTGCAGCGCCTTAGGTGTGTCAAGTTAACCCACATGCGAATAACTGACTGAATACATATTGGATTTCAAGGAGAATACGTATTCCGACATATCGATCGTCAGTCCATCGTCAATTCTGAACTGACGGAAAAGCTATTTATCTTCGCTAATGGAAACCAAAATTACATATAGCAGGTGCTACGTGATATCCAACATTTCAATTTTTAATTTTCTGTATATTTATATGAAAAAAAACCAAATAGTTCCAAGAGTCAAAAAGT
>Ga0157364_1008778_pt1 | contig 10468 bp, 7 predicted proteins | sample AttsexASBM2_FD_111476 | JGI IMG/M metagenome (GOLD analysis project Ga0157364, IMG submission 111476) | Fungus gardens microbial communities from leaf cutter ant in Ribeirão Preto, State of São Paulo, Brazil - Atta sexdens ASBM2 | ecosystem: Host-associated > Fungi > Mycelium > Unclassified ... | reverse complement strand
TATATAGACAAAGATTTGATCAATGACACATTTTGACAATAATGTTATTTTTGTTCTTTTATAGGTATGAGGTAAAATTGTTTTTAATACTCACATTAATTAACAATAACTGGGATAGTAACCGCTTCTTGCTCTTGTACCACCATCTTATATGGTAGTGCCCAAAAGAGTAGTAGCAAATAAATTCTTTACAATTCCTTCAGCATTTCCTTCTAACACTTCTATGTCTACATTACCTTCCGTTAAGGAAATGGACGACAATGATGACTCTATTACAAGATGAAGAACCACCTCTCCAAGCAAGTCTTCCTCTAGAAGTTCTTCAATGTCTTCTAGTACATCTTCAATAGCATATCACAATTGAATGGAAATTGAAAACAATAACCTGAACGATGGTCAAGAGAATAGGGATAAAAGTCCTTGTCTCTCTTATGCTGACATACAAGCAAATAGTGCATCAACTAGTGGGAGAGTTGACACTTCCCCTATAGCAGGGGTTACATGACCTATCAATAAGGCACAAACCTCATTCACACCTCAACTTTAAGGCAACAACCCTTTGGATTCAGAACAAAATGCTGATCAACAGACATCATTTAGGGTAAATTTACCTTATGATGTCAATCAACTGATCAACCCACAATCTTGGGATGGTTATTTTCACCCAATATCACACCACAGCTCAATAGAGCATATCCCCTCTGATATTAAAAACATCAAGGTTTCTCTTACGAGAGTTTCTGATTATATCATCAACAAGTCTGTAGATAGAGGTAAAGTGAACAACTTTGATGATTTGAAAGGTGTTGGTAAGATCACCTAGGATCTTATCTCTGCAATTTATAAAGCTGGGTGGGATGTCTTGCACGTGAAGGATAACATTTCTTTTAGGAATAAGGTAGTGTCAAAATTTACACCAAAAATCAACGATACACTAAAAAAAATGGCAAAAATATTGAAAAACTGGTGTCAATATCAAGTCTCTTACCTCCTATCCTAGTTAAATCACCTAAAGAAGTCAACAATTTAAACAGGTTTTTCAAAAATAAAACTATTGTGCCCAATAGAAAAGGACAAGGTAGCAAGTCCTATGTTCAGGCCTCATCAATTGAAAATGTTGCAAGAGAAACCTTGAAAATCATTGAGACATTTCCAAAGTTACAAGCAAGTAAAATCGAAAATATTCAAAATATTATCCATGGAGGTGATAAACCAAAGCTATGTATCAACATAACCATGAAGAGTCTATCATGCAAGCAAGTAATCATTCCTATGAATGATGAAAACAAGAATGAATTTATGAAGAATTCAAGTGACTATGTCATCAATATTAACAGACTGCTCAAGAACATCAAGTCCGAGTGTAAAGTGGATTATATTAGATCAGAGAAGTCAAGTATTATCATTGTCACTGACAAAATTGCATCATCTTTAGATCTTCAGACTATTGAATGATATGTCAAAAGTTCAAACAAAATTAACACTGATAAAGTCAAGACTCTGTGTCTTCCACAATCCAAGTCATACTTGAAAATCATCAGCTTACCCTACTTCCTGAACAGCTCCAAGACACTGGTGTTATCAGACATCATTAAAGATGTTATTAAGAATAATCATATATTTAATGACATCAACATCACATCAAGACCTAGGATCATAAAATTTTTACCAAAATCAGACATAGCCATAATCTGGTTGGATATGTAGGATTCTCAAAACAGGATGAATGCAAAGAGGCTAATCAATTGTTGCTTCAATGTTGGGAAGTATATCACTGCTATTCATGAGGCTAACATGAACCCAGATGTCCTATAGTGTAAGAAGTGCTGGAAGTGGGGTCATTTGACTTATGTTTGCAGAGTTCAAGGATTGAAGTGTGTCCAGTGTAATGGTCCACATTTTACTGAGCATCATAGAGAATTTTTGTGGTGCTGCAAAGCTAATGCTAAATCTAATCTGCCCAGGTTATAAACTAAAGCAGATAAACCATATTCCCATTCATTCAAATATATAAATTGCAAAGAGGATTATCAAGCAGACTCAAACCTCTGTCCTTTCTGGCACCATCATTTTAACAAGAAATGGCACTCTAAGGAGTATGTGAAGATTTGTGACAATTGAAAACAATCAATTCACTCAGTTGTGAACAGCCTGGTAACATGATTATCAAAGACCTCAAAATTTTTTCACAAAATATCAGGAAAAATTCATCTCTCATACACACAATTCTTGAAATGTACTATGATTTTGATATAATCTTTATTCAAGAATCATCTTGGACCATATTATGATCTGTACCCAGTTTCAAAAGCAAAGAAGAGGAAGAATTAGTTGGAGTGCTATTTCATCCCAACTGAATGACTTTTGCTAGATCATCATCAGTTGAAGATAACCGCCCTTGTGTTATCTCTTATATCAACATAAGACTCTTATCCTTGTATTTTTCTTTATGTACTGACATTTTCAATCACAGAGATATTTTGTTAATTTTTTTTTCAATGACAATTCTCTTTCCTACCTAATTAACATTTATTCAGATTCTTCATAAACAGCTCTAAAGTATCTTAAGAACACTGGAATTAGCATTAACAATGTCCTCATTATGATAGGGGATTTTAATATTTGTAACAGTTTGTGGGATCTAATGTATCCTTTTTACTCTTCTCATAGTGATATTCTTTTTGATGTCACAGATGCTTTTGATCTCAATTTGTCCATTCCTACTAATCATATTCCTACTAGATATATAGATAACAAACATAACTCAAATTCAGTCATAGATCTCATGTTCCTAAGACATGGGTCAGAAGAATTCAATAATCATGATATCCACCCAGACTGGTAACTCATTTCTGATCATGCTACACTATCAATTTGCATTCCAATTTTTGAAGAATGTTTTTCAACTAAAAAGTGAGTTTTAATCAAGGATAGTGAAGAAAAGAACTTCATTAACAAATTCATTACTTCAATACATACTATTAATACTTTAGATATACATGATGAAAACTCTCTGGAAAACATTGTTCAAACTATAGCACAATCTGCCAACAGTCTTTGGAATCACCATTCAAGAACTATCAATATCACCAAACATTTCAAAAGTTGGTGGGACACAAGTTGTAGCAACACCCTTGAAAGATACAGGAGTATGAAAAAAATAAAGGACTGGAAAGTGTTCAAAAACACAATCAAGAAAACTAAATTCGATCAGAAAATTCAAGAAATTGCTAAAAGAAAAGCAGGCCCATGGGATCTTATGAATTGGATTAACAAGCACAAACTCCTAGCAGTCAAAGCGATCAAATTCAATAACCAGCTGTATCTAGAAATAGATAATCTTTGGAATGTACTTCATTCCACTTTTAACAAGACTCAAGATAGACATATTGATTTCAGCCTACTGGATGAACTTCAAGACAATAAATCGGAAGGTTGGCTCTCTTTTTCAAAAGTAGAATTTAGGAATGCGATTTTCAATTGCAATAATTCTTCCATGCCTGGACCTAATAAACTTTCATGGCATCACCTCAAAATCATCATTAACAACTCAGTTTGTCTGTCAAAGATCATAGACATAGCTAATGTGTGTTTTGATATATGCTTTTGGCCTTCTCACTTCAAAATTTCAATATCTATCATCATCCCAAAACCCAACAAAGAGTCTTATAACTCTTCCAAATCTTTCAGACCAATTGTGCTCCTAAATACAATCAGTAAACTAATTGAGAAGGTCATTGAGGAGAGACTACAATTCTATGCAATTGCAAATGATTGACTATCGATGCTGGTGTTGCTCTTATTCACTTCATTTGTATAGGGTGGGTTAAGAATATTAACACAAGCACACTTACTTTTGACATTGCCCAGTTCTTCCTGTCCATAAATCATCAACTTCTACCAAAAAGTTTTGATAAACAGGTTTTGACCTGAAAGTTTCAAAATTCTTTGGTAATTATCTTGTAGGATGATAGACTAAATATGTTTGGAACAATCTTTCTTCTCATTTATTTAGTGTAGATGTAGGAGTGAGTTAAGGTTCAGCCCTCTCTCATATTCTCTCTGCTGTTTATCTTTCTCCTGTTTTTCATATTTTTAAAAAATGATTAAAATTTCTAAAAATTCCTATTTCCTTTTTATCTTTTGTTAACAATGGTCTCTCAACCTCTCTCTCTTGAACAGTCCTATTCTCCAACCAAGAAATATATGGAAATACCTTAGATTCATATTTGACAGAAAATTATCTTTCCAAAGCCACATTGACTTTTACACCAATAAAGCCATGTCAATGGTTAAGAGTATGAAATTGCTCAGAAATTCTACTTATGGTCTAGCCCCTCAGCAAAAACATCTATTATATAGAAGTTGTATCCTTCCTATTGCTTTATATGGCCATCGACTATGGTTTTACAATAAAGCTTCCCTTTCATATCCCATCAGAGAGCTTAACAAAATACAATGCCATACAGCAATATGGATCCTTGGTCCCTTTTACATGTCTCTGTCATTTGGTATTGAGACTATTGCAGGCCTTATACTTGTCAAATTTCATCTCTGAAAGCTCTGTGGCAGATCCTAGCTCAGAGCTCACTCTTTTCCTACAAATCATATTATCAGATTATCAGGTTGTTATTGGACAGTTTACTATCCTATACAACTCTTTCTCATTCTCTTTTGCTAGCACACCTCAAACTTAAACAGCAACAAAAAATTAAGAGTTATATTGTAGACATCGAAAACAGATACAATGAAATAGTTCTGTCATTTGATCCTCTCAACAAAGAATTCAGTCCAGGATGAAGAATCATAGACCTTTTTGAAGATCATTTCTTATTTCATATGGTGAAAAACAACAATGACAATAACCTCAAAGCACATTGTTTATCTCTTGACAATATCACTCTAACCTCTTTGCTAGATTTCTTAATAGCTCTTGTTGTTATGGATACAAGTGTCAAAAATCAAGTAGCCACATTAATCATGTACATCCATCGCTAGGATTGCCCTATCATGAAAACCATTCATTATGCAATCAATGTTACATCTATAGAAGCTAAGCTGTTCACTATCAGATGTAGCATCAATCAAGCCACACAGCTTCAAGGGATAAACAAAATAATAATCATCACTGATTCCATTCACTCTGCTAATAAAATTCTTGACTATTCATTGTATTCTCATCAAGTCTACAGTACTACTATCTCTCATGAATTACAAGAATTTTTTCAGTATTAATAACACCAACACCATCAAATTCTGGGAGTCCCCAAGTTACTGCAAATGGTTCCTTTATAGTGCAGTCAATTCTGAAACCAGAAAATATCAGCAAAATCCATCTTTCCCATGGAGAACTTTGTGGAACTTCAGCAAAAAAAGAGTGTGTGATAATATCATTAACAAATGGAAAATGATTTTTCAAACCTCAGATGATAAAGAAAGGAAATTTCTAGATCTGGTTGATGATAGAAACAATCCTTTGAAGCTATTTTATTCCAAAGGCAGCACCTGGCTATAATACTTTGGTCACTCCAATTCACTCTGTGCTTGAGCATCAAGAGCTATTGTCAATCATGTACCCATGGGAGAATATTGTCTCAGGTTTTTCCCTAACAAGGACTTTAGTTACTCTTGTGATAACTATCCTATTGAGTTAAGAAGACACATTCTTTATGAGTGTTGAAGGTTCAACAAATATTGGAATTTGAGAAGAGATTCCATAGGTCATTTTGTTTTCTTTCTCATATTTAACAGTAGTGCTTTTACATTTAGTGATAGCTCTACATAATTGTTTGTAACTTTAAGTCTCTCATATCTTTCTTCCTTTTTCTAGTACTCTTTTCTTTTCTTTTCTATTCACATGTAGTTTCTATCTCCATATAAGTAGATATGTTGTGTCTATCATGGTCTGCCCTCATGCTCCATGTAATAAATTGTTGATTTTTAAAAAAATTAAAAAAAAATTAAAAAAACTAGAATAGTACAATTGGTATTTTTTGACACATTGAAGAAAGTTTTGAGTTTATGTAAATGAGTTGTTTGTTAAGATATACCCCTGGACTTGATTTCTTTTAATATGGTTTTACTTTGATTTTATGGAGTTTATTTCTTTTGTTATTTCTTTTTTTTAGTTTTAGTTTCTTTTCAATTTCTTTTATTTAGCAATGGAGGATCATATGATATGCACATGACTATATCACATGAGGTGATATCATAGGTCTAGAAGGTAGTAAAAGATTCTAGTATAATGATAGCAGGAGACATGGCTACAGCATGCCTGTTTTATAGTTAGAGTATTAATACATCATGGTCCATGTCCTGTACTATTTATCCTACCCTAAAGCTACATGTGTCATCTATGAGTCTACCATATAAATAGTATATATTGTAATAGTAGGGACTCTGTCAAGTTTCTCTTGTAAATTCTAATATGAGAGTGACAGAGATATACTAGTCCTATATAAGTTATAAGTTTGTATCATAGTATGCTTGAACCCTTGTATTTTATTTTTATTTATTTTCTTCAATTTGATTTTAATTTTAATTTTATTTTATTTATGAATAATAAAGAGGCATGTGACCACAGTCACATGATGCATCATATAACATAATTTTATAAGCTTAGAATTAGGAAGAATGTCAGACATGCAAAGCTTGGATGCTAGTTTCTTTATTTAATTCTCTTTCCTTTTGCCTGTTTTCCTTTACTTTCTTTCTTTTACTTTCTTTACTTAGATTTATGGTTAGGGATAGAGTGATGTCATGGTCACACTGTCACACATCTGTTATATCAGGTGACACAGTTACAGTAATAGTTACAAGTTATGAGAAGATTCTAGAAGAATAATATCATACAATATGTGTAACACATGGGGACCTTAGGCAAACACATGGCTGTTTAGGGTAGGCTAAAGAAGTAGTAGCACAGACTATGGTAGTTTAGTATTGATCAGCTCTAAGATCTCTAAGTTGTAACAAAGAAGAGGCTAGAAGGATAATGTCAAGATGTATGTCAATAGCATGTTTACCTTATGGTATATATATTATACACTCATAAAGAACATGTGGATATTAAGGTAGTGTTACTTATCATTAGCATGGACCATATATACTTGTATAAATAGTGTAGGAATATATCAAGAACTTCTTGTCAAGTTCTCTTGTAATCTCTATGAGATACTTTTTATTGAGTTTATCTTAGTGATGCTATTGATCTTTGTAACTAGTGGTTGCTATAACAGTAACTAAGGTATATATTATAATCTATTTTGAAATAAAAGCTATATAACAATTTATATTTATATTTTATTTTGGAACTTAAAGTTAGTGTTAGCATGATGTCACATGTGACTGTCACACATGTCACATTCACATATCACATGATCATATAACACAGAAAGTTAGAGAAAGTTCTAAAATAAATAATGTTATATAGTATAGCTAGAATATGTTAGCTTTATAGAAAGTATATAAACTTATGAACTTTAGAGTAGGTTAGTTGTAGTATGTGCACAGACTATAGTTTGTAGTATATAAGGTAGACTAGTTTGTAAATAGAAACTCTATCAAGTTCTCTTACATAAATCTTATATGAGAATTTTTTCCTAACTTAACTCTGAGTCTTGAATTATGTTAGACATAGTTTATATTGGGAGATAAATTTATGGAGTTGGCTCAGTGATGTATAGAGTATAAAAACTTTGTATAATGAGCTTAGTGATATAGACTTTCCAAAACAATCTTGACTTCAGCTTATGTACTGCACTACTTGTCTGCTATATGGTTACAACTTTAGAAAGTGGAACAAAGTCTAAGGGAGATGAGTACTAATGAGGGTGTGTTACCATTGAACACCAGAGATCAAGTTCACTTGAATATTTGATTATCAGACTAGCAAATTACAGTGTAACTACTAGTCTTCTATACAAGAAAGATAAACAGGAGATACTTGGAGGTTTGGAGTATCTCTACTATAGAAGACTGAGTATCCAAAATGTTCTAGAATGGTTGCATTACTATCATGGGAATATGTTATTATTGGAATTGAAGAAGATATCACCACTATAAAGGAAAGTCTTCAGAATAGATAGATGACAAATCATAACAATAAGGCTATTGGTAGAAATCTTTAGAATAATTATATATAGCATGATAAGTAATGATTATCAATGATGACAGCTATTAGAATGACTGAACAAAGTCTACAGAGTTCAGCAAAGTTTGCACTCTAAAGAAAACCTATTGTTCATAACTTACCAAATACATAACTCATCTTTAAAGAAAACCTAAGAGAATAGAATAAAGTTTCCTAAAGACAACTACTACTCCAAATACTCAAATAGTCTATACTAATTAGGCAGAATATCAGGCAAAATATTGCTAATCTAACCTTATAATAATTGCACCAGATGATCAGAAACTCTAATGAAATAATCTAAAATATTGGCTAGAATTGGTAAGAGCTTGTTGGATGATAGTAAAAAGAATGGGACTGTGATTATCTAAATAATGGTACTTAACAGTGTTTGGGAGCAGAAATAGCAAGGTTGACTTAACTAATTTCACAAGGTTTATAGTAGTATTTAATGCTTGTGGTATACAAAAAAAGAAGTCTGCAGGTTTAGCAATGGATATCAGTGCTAGATGTGATTCACACCTCATTATTCAAGATCTGATAGGATATCTCAGAAGTTCAAAATAAGTTATTAGTGCATTATCCAAGAACATAAAAGATAGAGTTAGAATAACCTTTAGCTTTAACTTATATACTGTACCTCTACTAGTCACACTGGTTGCATATTTCAGAAGTGGACTTAGGAAAATTTAGTGGGTTAAGACCACTAAAGGGTGACAAGGTATATCATCACCAATACTGGAAGAGAATGTCAGTTTTAGTCAATTTTCAGGATAAGGCTAGTATAGTATAAGCTATCAGTTTATATACTAGGTAGTCTACCTAGGATAACTATCTGGAATGGAGACTGCTAAGTAAGTTATTCTGTATACTGGTGATCCTCAGATATTGGAAATGGAGTCCATGGAGTTTAGCAAGGATTAGTGAGGTTATCCATAGTTATGAGATGAATGACTGAAACAGGATATAATAATCAGTGATATTTAAGATTGGAAATTTCAGTATAATAGGCTATAGCTGGAACCTTAACTGTAATGCACAGAATACTGGTATCAAACAATCTTCAACTTTAGTTTATATGCTGTATCTCTATATGTTACAACTCAAAGACCTTAGGGTTGGTCAATGGGAAGAACCTTGTATTGGGTTAACACAAGAGAACTCGATAGAGAGCTCTGTACAAGATGGTCTACCTTATATACAAATACCTAATGGTCTATGTGGGCTATTTCTAACCTATCCTAAACGACCATATGTATGCCTTAAGGTCAATATATGTTTCACACATTATATGATGCCATCCTTCCAGAACCTTCTACATCCTTCCATGCGTCATGTGACTTGTGACCATGTCATCTGATGTGACCTGCTGTGTGACAGCATGATCTTTGTCACTCTAACCCTAACTCTAGTTCTAAAAATAGATAGAAGGAAAATAAGTCAAAAAGAAAATAGAAATAAGAAAAGAAAATAGAAAAATATTAAGTCCACTTCTTTCATTCTTGACACTATACATTGTATTGGTTATATATTTCAAAGAGAGCCTTTAAGAGCTGGAATTAGAATAAGGATTTTACAGTATAACTATCTAACTTATATTTTAACCTTTCTAAAGTAGACTCACTTAATGATATCTAGTTAATTGTCCAATAGACTGCAGAATAATGCATGGTTCATAACTATATAATTTTACCAATGTTAGAACTATTAACTAGATAGTTTATATTCTCATAATTCTATCACTTATAATAGAACTTTAATTTAGAGCAACAAATCTTAGCTGTTTACATACATTAGTGTCAGACTAAGATGAGCTTGCTTGAGTTAATTGATGCTTAATGTAGTTTAACTAACTAGTACATATTCCAATATACAGCTTTTTATCTTGAGTCTGGATAGTTCTTGGATATTGAAAGAGAGTTTTATAGAGTAGCTAAGAAGTCTAGTGAGAATGTCCAAAAAGTGACTAACAAAGAAATAGAGAAAGTTGATCTACACTAGATAAGCCTAGGAGATACAGACCAGAGAGAGCATGTTATTCATAAGAGAAAGCAGATATAGTTGGATCAGTAGATAACAGTAGTAATATATAATACAAGAGATGTAGTAGAGGCTTTTTATCAAGTTCTCTTATAATATCCTTTAAGTATGCTTACTTGAGTATACCTACATAGTGTTATGACTTAAGTCTCAAAGTTAAGATGAAAGCATACTCTTATATTGAGTAACACAAGAGAACTCAATGAAGTTTCCAGTATAGAGTATCTATCTTTATATATACTAGGTTAATAGTCCATGTTTTATGATATTTAACCTACCTTAAATATCATGTATATT
>Ga0157364_1008777_pt1 | contig 10468 bp, 4 predicted proteins | sample AttsexASBM2_FD_111476 | JGI IMG/M metagenome (GOLD analysis project Ga0157364, IMG submission 111476) | Fungus gardens microbial communities from leaf cutter ant in Ribeirão Preto, State of São Paulo, Brazil - Atta sexdens ASBM2 | ecosystem: Host-associated > Fungi > Mycelium > Unclassified ... | reverse complement strand
TGCAAAATGTAGCGAATTTTTTCCTTATTTATTTCCATTTTCAAAATAAAATAACTTTTGATCCACTTCACCGATTTCAATCTTTTTCGGCTCAAAACAAAGATTAAAATGTCACTTTTTAAATGCACGTCTAGTATTGCCGATGCGATTAGTAGTTGCCGACTGCTGAGCATTTAATGCCATCTAGCGGGAAAAACGCCACGAACTTTTTCCCACATTCAATATTCCAAGTGGATACTGTCTAGGCTACAATTTCTAGGCAGCTAGGCTCCAAGCGGATAGGATATGTTTTTTTTTTGTTCGAGACGGCGTAGTCATCTACATGATAGATTAATGATCCTGTTACGTAATATTTTAATCAACTTTAATGCTCAATATCTTGTTTCATAAGCAGTCTCGGACTTTTTTCTTTGAATGAGCCTAATTTCATCAAAATTGAAGATAGCTCTTCTAAAAAATTACTCATTTGTAACAGATTCTCCGTAACAGATTTCCTAACCTCAATAGTTAACAACTTTAATGATTAATCTCGGTTCGCGGGGCAAAGCGACACTTTTTTTCTACCAGATTTTTTCATTTCATGCAAAAACGAATAAACTTAATTGATTTTTGAGATAGTGCTATTGGTGCTAAACTGTATAATTATCCTTTCATTTTGTACAAAAACGTGTCGAATGAGTTTAATTTCATCGAAATCGGAGGTGAGATAGTTCTGGATAATTACAAAAATCAGTATATTAAAATCTTTCCAGTGAATACAAAGTTACATGTAACGTACTTATTAATTATAATTTCCTATTCAACAATATAATCGTAATCTAACTCGTGTGTTACGTTACAGTTATATTGTCGAGTGGGAAATTACAACTAACAGATATGTTACATGTAATTTGTGTTCACTGAGAAGGTTTTAATATACTAATTTTTATAATTATCCAGAAACAACCTCACTTCCGATTTCGATGAAATTAGGCTCATTCGACACATTTTTTGCACAAAATGAAAGAATCTGACAAAAAAAAGTATGGGACTGCCCCTGCAAAGCGAGATAATTAAGTATTAAAATTGATGACTATTAAGGTTAAAAAATCTGTCACTACTGCAAAATATTGCATGTGCTGCGGTCACATTTTCATGCTCTGTGGCTATATATGCGTTTTATTAATTTGCTTCTATAGCGATATATTAATGTTTGTTTATTAATATTCAAATCGTTTCTCTTTCATCCTTCAGGAATTTACAATTTTTCAAAGCACGGTTTTACATAGGTTTTTAAGTTTGCACGCAAAGCGAGATTTAATTTTAAAAAATTGACTTTTACGAAAGAAGGGAGATCATTTTGATATTAAAGATATTATTTTGATGTCAAAATAACAATAAGTAATGTCAACTTGTTTGCTAGGTACACTTTAGCAATCGAGTGGTATAATTTAAAGACCCGGTCTCCAAATCGTATCAAAAGCTTTTTTTTTAAATTTAATTTAAACAATAATTTAAGATTTTGTTTTCGTAAAAGTATCGTTTTATTTTATTTCCATTGAACTAAAGTTTAATGTAAGAAATATTCTGATCTTTTCAGTGTTTTCATTAAAATTTTATTTAAACGTTAAGAGGTATGATATAGACGACTTCCCCCTATATCATACATTTTTGACTACTCTTAATTTATTAAATTATTTTATTGCAATTGAGTTTTATTGCAATTGGTTCCCAATTTAAATGAAGCGATTTCTTATGTAAAAAGTTGTCAGCTTTCTAAACAAAATATTAATTTTTATATAAATGTCTAAGATCATGAAAAAAAACGCGTTTTTTTTTCGAAGATTTATGATTTTCACTGCTTTTATGAAATTTAAATCAATCAAAACTTTTTCTAAAAAGTAGAGAATTGTTTACATAAGAAACTGTTATGTTAATATTTTATGTGGAATAAAATAAAACCGATAGAATTGATGTTTTCAAAATGCCGAAGAATTGCAATTAGTACCACGGTTAAACGGTTCGCTTTAAAGAAAAACAAAAAAATATGAGTCGTTATATTTTTCCAAAGAATACTTTGGCAGAGTATAAACAATATCGAAGACTATAGGGCGAAATGTCGATTTTCCAAAGAATCACCCGTGTGCGTGCGTGCGCGCGCGCGCGCGCGTGGATGTCCCATTTTAATTTCCTCAGACAAATATCTCGAAAAATATGGAAGATACAGAAAAATGTTCAGATAAAAGTTGCATGGTTTAGAAAGGGTCACATTTTGATCATTGTGTTTCTTCTAGATGGAGGTGCCAAAAAGATTGAAGGTTACTCCATTTTTTTAAATAAAATTGTATAATTTTTTTTACAATATGATTCCTCTAATTATTCTGAATATAAAAATATTCTGAATATAAAAGTATTAAGTTAGTGTACATCAAAAAATCAATAGTTTGCAAGATATTTTATGCCATATTCATAGTCCCATCTCAAATGTTAAGGAATACTTGAAGGTCGCCTTAAGTCGAGTTTACCAATTCATTGTCAAAATGCACTCTGTCTGACGCCTATGCATTAGAACCAATTTCGTTCTTTCACTCAAGGAAAGGTAACAGCTTCCTTGAAGACTTTAGAAAGGATTCCTAACTTAAGTACGTGCGCGCAATTTGTGTATAAATAAGAGCTAATGTTTATCATCTCTGTTAATATTGTTGCGTGCAGTTGTAAAATGTGGACTTTGATAACTTTTATGAGATCGCAAATGTAGAAATTGACAATTTTTTAGTCCAATTACAAAAATGCTATATTCACACAGAAGATCCTGGAATATTATTCAGATAAAGAATTTAGAAAAATTCGCTTTAAGAAAATAACGAGATATTTTGCTGCTGATAATAGCGCAAAACTTGGAAAAGCCAATCAGGCGATGACTTCTAATTTCTCCTATGATGCAATTACTAATTGCGTTAAGATTTTATACTACAAATAGCTTTCAAAATTATGCCATTTGATACCTGTAAATTGATTTTTTATAAGATATAAAATTTAAGTATACTATAAAATAATATACTATAAAATAAAGTAATATAAGGCATTACTTTTTAGATCGTTCGCCATTTAAGAAAATATAACCAATTCTGATTCACGTATAATTAGAAGAGAGTCTATATTGTTTGTCAGACACTTAGGTGAATATGTTAATTTTCCGCAAAGAAGAAACTTATTTTCCAAAATTTCTTTATTTTTAACTACTTGATGAACAATAAATAGTTTTTCTGTTTCTGAAAATATCTGTCTTTCCATGTCACATTTTATCTTTTTCGAAAAACATGAAAATTAAGCAAACGCGTTAATATCAAAATTTTTTATCAGCAAAAAACGCGAGAATTTTACGAATATATGATAATATAAAAAAGCAAATTGCTGTAATTTGATACACGTTTGATAATAATGTGTAAAATCTTAACCAATTCATCAGTTGCCATTAGTAGCACAAGAAAAATCACCAATTTTTTGATACTTCAATAAGGATTACTCAAGTCAACACTGTGAAATTACATACCTATCAATCCTTAACTTCAGTTCAAGGCGCACTTAGCTGAAGCAGCTGAGGCAACCTAAAGTCGTTAAGAATCCTAAAGTCGAGAAGGAACTATGAATATAGCCCTATATCTCATTCCGACACATATTGACATAAAATATCAAATAACTCATAAACTCATATTTTTTTATCGTACCTTAATATTTTTATAACAAAATAATAAGATGAATCAATTGGTATGAAGTAAACACATAATTATTTTTAAAAAATATATGAGTAAAATGGATAATTTTTTTAATAATTATATGTTTTCTCTCCATCAATTGATTCATTTTATTATTCTTTTATTATTAATCTTCATAAAAGTATTAAGATATGATTATAAAAATTAATAGTTCACGAGTTATTTAATATTTTTATATCAAATATATGCTAAAAATATAAAATATCTCATAAACTATTTTAAGTTTTTTTATATCACTACTTTAATACTTTCATATGCAAAATAATTAAAGGAATCACACTGTGTAAAAAAAATACTAATTTCATTTAAAAAAAGTGGACCTTCATATCTTTTTGATGCATCACTAAGAAAACAAACAACATGATCAAAATATGTATTCCTTTAAACCATGCAACTATTGTCTGAAATATTTTTCTATATCTTCCATATTTTTCGAGATATTTACTTGGGAAAATTAAAATGGGATACCTTGTATATAATATATTATATATGAGAGTTGTTTGAAAAGTTTTGAGCCTCAACATAGAGCATTACTCATCGAAATCCATTCTGGTACTATAATATATGTTTTGCAAGATAATTGTAGCCATTTTGGATGCTCAATTGTTGTTTGAGAGTCATTTGTGCCAGTCAATGTCAGTGTTTTGATAAAAATCTGTGTCCTCTGAGAACCTAACCCTAACTTTGAACCTAGGAAACAGGAAAAAGTTGTTGGAGATCAGATCTAGTGAATACGGTAGATAGTTAATTAATTCGAACCGTAATTTGTAAATTTTTGTGGCAATCGTCAAAATTCGATTTTTTTCCATTTTTACAACACACTGACATCGATTGGCACAAATGATTGTCAAACAACAACTGAGCGGCCACAATACTAAAATTTTCATAGGTATCTTTCAAAGCATGTACAATTGTAGTACAAGAATGTTATGACAAGTAATGTCATCTTCATGTTGAAGCTCAAAATGACCTTTTCAAACGATCCGCGTATACACACGCACACACAAGGTGTACCGCAATTTTTGGCAAAGCGCTTTTTTTGTATAGATAGAGCGGACTAAATTAAGTTGAAAAGTCTTCTATCACTTGCAATTTTCGAAATGGTTAACAAGATATTAATTTATGAAAGTAGCCAAATTTGTCCGGCCTACCGTTAAATGTAAGCGGGCGGCAAGATTAGACTGCCAAGTGAGGCGCGCATTTACTGTCACTAGACACGTTAATGCCAATCGTCGCTTGTAAATAACATCTAGCGACGAAGAACGTGCATTTCTTTGGTCTTATTTCGCTGCGCGCTTACAATAGGGCGAGCAAACCAGCTATTTTTATAAATTAATATCTCGTTAACCATCGTGAAAATTGCAAAATGGAGGACTTTTCGACTCAGTTTAATTCATTTGATCTATACACAAGCGCTTTGTCAAAACTTACACTTTGTATTAATTAATATATGTGCACACGTGTGGGCACGTGTAAAGCAAGCAATATATAAGATTTATAAATATTACAGATTTATAAAGACAACCTTTTTATCTTTGGTCATTGATGTATCCATAGAATAAATCTATGATATAATTATTTCAATATCTTGTTATATCCAAAATTGCCTAAACAATTTATAATATTGTCATTAGCATAAGATTTTATTACAATATATATATATATATATATATATATATATATATATATATAAATTTAACTTATTCGCATTAATATTTTTTTATTCAGAAGTATAAAATAATTTAGATAACAGATGATAAAATTCATCCATCATCCAATTTACAATATCCTCAAAAATATATCACTTTTAGGTTTTTGAGTATAACTTCTGTTAAAGCAAATCGAATGCGCTCTAATTTTTACAGTAGGTACACCTTGTACATAAAGTATAATGAGATTTGACAATATACATGATTTTTTAATTTATTATTAATTTTACCAAAATTGCACTTTTGTACTTCTTTGCTTTTTTATGTCGCAGTTGTTTTTATTATCATTTAATTTTAGTGTTTTATATTATGGAAAAGACCCGTGATCCTCAAGATATGAACGACAAAAAGCTATCATAAAGGACCATATGAATGGATAAATAAGAGTTCGCCTAACAACAATTCGCCTAATAATTTAGCATCTCTAAATCAAGTGATCAAGTTTCTTAAGTATTAGAAGCCAAGCTATCAAGTAACAAATCCATGTTTATCATCATTATTAAACAACATAAATTTACTTTTGTTGCTTCAGAAGATGTCAGACTATTGCTAAAGTGTCCAGTTGAGGTATGCTTTGGTACACTTCACTCACGCCTTCCAATTCTTTACAGAAATGAATGATTTTCTTCATTGGTCATCGTTCACATAGTTTTTCATATGCGACAGCATATGATTTGTACAGATGAGTTAAACTGTTCACAAGTCGATATTTTCTTAGCAATATCCAAGGTCGTGAGATATAAATCGCTGCTAGATATGCAAAAAATGTTATGAATGACAAGAAAAGTAGTGTGGTCGGCTGCTTTTCTTCTCAACCTAGCTTGTCTAGATCTTCCAACGCTTAAGAAATTTGGTCACTGTCAAATTGGAAGTATCAAATTGCTAAAAAAACTCCTTGTCCACCCTTATTTATAAAGAATATTTACGATGGCTTTTTATTGTACATTCCCCAGAATGGATCTTTGCCATAATGTAACACACTAAATTAAAATTAGGTCTAATTAAAATTAGGTCATGATGGTAAAAACTATGACTGTGACATGAAAAGCAAAATAAGTACAAAAACATTATTTTGGAAAAATTAATAAAAAAATAAAGAATCATGATGCATATTATTAATCTCATTATACTTTATACACTAGATGCACCTGCCACTAGGTGTCTGTACAAATTTGTATGCAATTTTGATTTATTTCAGCTTAGACTGAAGTCAAAAAACTTAACAATAACTTTTGAACAGTACTATTATCTTATCTAAATTAAAAATTTTATTACGTTATTATAAATAAAATTCAATTTAAATTACATTTGTATTTAAAATAAAAAATCTAAATGTATAACAATTTGATAAACTGATAAATAATACAAATTTTCTTTCAAAAAACAATGCACAAAAATAAACAAATTTCAAATCAACAAACAATAATCAAATCATATTTAAAATTTTATCTGATATAAATAATATAGTGCTCTCAACAAATAAGTACTTCGAGAAAATTATATATATTAAAAATTAAAATTACAAGAATTAAAAGAAAAAAAATTTCAAAAATGTTCTAATTTGGAAACTAACCTCTATATTGGTGCTAAAAGATCTTTATATAATTAAATAACATATATGAATCTTTATTAAAATATTAAAATATATATATATATATATATATATATATATATGTTTATAAAGCACAATTTTCATACCGTAAAAATAGTATTGCGTAAAATGACGAACAGTAATTCATGACACAATAAGAAATCTTCGTCAATTATCACATAAGTTCACCAGTCACAAGCTCTTCAACCGAATACTTTTACGATAGCTGCGTTCAGCAAAACATTTATTTTGCTGTTGAAAATTTTCTTTGCATTGATTGGATAATATTTTTAAATCTAGAAGAGGTCTGTTTTCTGTGACTGAACCAATGTATACTTTTGGAAATAAGTATATGTTTGATATTTGTCGAAAGCGAGAAAGAGACTTCTACTGCAATTTGTGCAGGAACAGAAAACAGACTAAAGGCAATAGATTATAGATAGAAAGCCAACAGAGAATAACGAGCCGTCAGAGCTCTGGGATATAATATCGAACTTACATTCCAGAGCTCTGATTGGAGAGGACTCGTTATTTCTTGTTGTTTGTGCCTATTGTGTTTAAGTTTTAAAGAAATGTAGAGTCTAAAGAAATGAGATGTCTTAGGCCGAATTTACACCTTGATGGAAAAACGAAAAGCGGAAAAACAGAAGCAGACAAGCGAAATGTACTGCCTACTACCACTACGAGTTCCGATTGGCTTCCATTTTTCCGCTTTCCGCTTTTCCGTCAAGGTGGTCACCGCGATAGGCCGGGAAGTGGTCGAAAACAACGAAGATAGACGTTCGAGAATTATGGTCATATGCCGGATTCACACTGGATTCAACATGCGTCGTACGATACTCCGCAACCAATCAAAAAAAGGATTTTGTTTCTTATCATCGATACAAAATAAAAATCTGCTTTCTGATTGCATCGTACGATGCACGACGTCGGATCCAATGTAAATCCAGCATTATGCTTAAGCTGATTGGTTCTTCACCGCTCACAGTGAAAAACTATGTCTGGGGTAGAGTTGTCTTTCAATGTTGTCCTTAGTTTTTTTCGTATGAATGCTCTGTCTATAAGTCTATGGTTGGAAGGCACACTTAGGTATCTATAAGAACCGCGCAAATCGTGTCATTTGTTTCTTTTCTTTTCTATAAAGTTACAAGATAACAAAATACCGCGATGAGAAAATTCACTGAATTAGCAAGCTTGGAAAATGGTATCAAATAATTTAGATAGTGCACATTCATGTGCAAATGTCTAATAACTTCCTATACATTAACTTTCTGAGGACCTGCATGTTTTTGATCAACTTTTTTATTTTAAGGACTAAAACTTTTTTGTCAATGGGGTTGAGTGGCAAAAAAGATGGCGCCACTGTTGAGTGTCTAAAGGAGCCTCCGGTCTTCTAGGTTAAATGCAATCCTAATCTGATTCTATTATAATTTTATATGCGTTTGTGACATTGTGTAAATTTATAACTGGTTAGAAAACATCGAAAATGCCTGGTTGCTCGAGAATTGAAAAAAAAACCATAGTGAAAGAGGCTTTTGTTTATTTCGCGTGCCTATAGGCGATAGACGTGAAAAATGGCTTCAATTAATTGGCAAACGAACATTGTTGGAAAGGGCTGTAATCTGTCAGATATAGAACTTTACAGATATAATTTTTTATCTGTAAAGTTTTATTTTTCCTTATAATATAATACAGTCACAAGTAAGTTTTGAATAATCATTCGTCATGGAGCCAAAATGGTAGCAGTTCGCGGTATTTTGTTATCTAGTGATTTTATCCTTCTATTACATATAGCGCCGTAAGCGGCACGGGCTAATGACAAATAAATTTTAATATGAATTTTTTAAATATATTAACTTATTTTTATACATATTATACATATTATCACACTTTTATTTTTGCAACGGATTTACTTAATAATTGCATTTGAATCAATTCTATTAAAAAGCCTTCTATTTAGTAATGTGAATTTGATCCGTGCTGCTTATTGCGCTCTATGTAATAGAGAGGGGAAAAGATGCAAGCGGCATGGTTTACGCGGTTTCTATAAGGCCTGTTCTTTTTGGCTGAATTTTTACACCAATTCATTTTTCTTCTTTTTCTCTCCTGAGCTGCGTTCCACCTGAATGCTCTCCGATCATATTATCCTTGTTGTTTATCGAATGTTAAACAAGGATGATATGACACCTGTTGTGGAATTCTCTAAATGACAATTGTTGCTATTGTTAACTAGCGACAGCCAATGACAATCGCATTGTCTTCTAGGATTATCTTATCATTGGCTATCGTTAGATAATCACCGATAAGGCATTTAGAGAATCCCGCTACTAAGGAGCACACGGATGAGAATGTAAATGTAGAGAGAAAGAAGAAAAAGAAGAAGAAAAAACTGAACTAGCAAAAGTTCAACCAAAAAGAATAAGACTCCTATTCTTGAAAAGTATCGCATACGAAAAACTAGGGAAATGCTATAATATATATAACACATACTATAGTATTTCCCTAGTTTTACGAATGCAATACTTTTCAAGAATATGAGTCAATTTCACCAACTCTAGTTACTTTCCGCCGATTAACTTTAAGTATTGCCAATTGCTAAACTGAAAATTCATCATCTCTAATTTAATTTCGAAAATATAAATTTATAAAAAATGATCAAATATATTTACATTTAAATATTTTATTTATTATCTTAACAATATTTTTGCTTTACTATTACTATTATTAACAAGAATAAATTCGAAGTATAGATTTTTAAGTCTTGCTATTGGGTCTTGTCTTGTTATTCTGGTGATGAAATTAATCGATAGATAAGCTTAACTTGGCATTAATGAAATTGACCTCAGGAGCCCGGATCTATAGTTAAATTCTATACCGCGTATCATGTACCGCGCTATATATAATCGCACACGTGACAAGATAACAGACAAATTGAATATTTCTGATTTATTTTCTGTATAATTTGAGAATCGGGAAAAATTTGGAAAAACATTTAAACATTTGGGTAATAATATTTTTTTTGATATTAACAAATTTTATTATGCGTCAAGTTAAAAACGATTCACACATCTCTAGGTTGCAATAGATTTTTTTCTATGGTTTTTGGAATGCAGCTTACCTACTGAGTGATTGGTCTTTACCTACAGATCCATAAATAAGAACCAATCGCTCGGTAAGCAGACTGCATTCCAAAACTCATTAAAAAAAAAGTGTTGCAACCTTTTAGACGGTGAGTGTACATATTATATGTATTAGGTGTACAACTTTGCTTCCACCGTTTTTTTTCCGAAATTCGAGGCTTTATTGTAAAAAACTGGTTATACATTTATGATTCAAAGTATTGTCCATCGCTGGCCACTACTTTCTGCCATCTTTCGGGTAGCGTACGAATCCCGCGTCGAAAAAACTAATCA
>Ga0157364_1008776_pt1 | contig 10469 bp, 5 predicted proteins | sample AttsexASBM2_FD_111476 | JGI IMG/M metagenome (GOLD analysis project Ga0157364, IMG submission 111476) | Fungus gardens microbial communities from leaf cutter ant in Ribeirão Preto, State of São Paulo, Brazil - Atta sexdens ASBM2 | ecosystem: Host-associated > Fungi > Mycelium > Unclassified ... | reverse complement strand
TTAAAACCTCCCGCAAATGACGAGAATTTGGCTCGTAAACTGACATTTTCAATCGAGAATAATTTTATGATACAGACACAAATCGACTAATGTTTCTATGGGGTTATGTTGACAGATGCCCAAGTTTATATGACGTCTATGATCTATTTATTTCGACCACCACTTACCGCTAAAGCCATCTATAGGAAAACGGCGGAAGCAAAGTTGTACACCTAATATATTGTAAAATAATAAATTTTGCTTTGTCTAATTATAATTTAATTGTTGATAAGTACCTAAGTACTATTTATTAATTTATTAATTTGTTTGAAAATTATACAAGCGTTAAAGAATTGTTTGTAATTTATGTTTTAATATTAAATAGCAAAGTTTGGAGCGATATATAATATTGTATATTCATATCTTTTACATTCCAAAGACAAATAATAAAAGTAATTTTTATTACATTACCGTGAATAATTCCATGTTCGTCACCGGTTTCCTGTTGAACACGATCGATATGTCCTGGATATCGTCCTGCTTCATATTGGAAACTATACGGCTTTGCAGGTGTCGTTGTCGAATACTCCGAAACATACGAAACGTCAGCCAAGCAAATGTTAATGAAAGCGATTGCTAACTACAATTTAATATAGAATAATAATTTGTTAAATGATTTAATTCGATCTTAATAGTTTAAGTTTTTTGAAATGCAGCCAATGTGAGACTAATCTATAAGAAATTTTATTTTTAAAATAAGAAAACTATTGAAATTTTTATTTATTTTGAATTCTATAATACATTTATTCTAGAACATACACTTTCCGAAAAATTCTGAAACACATATCATTGATCTGAAAGACTTTGAAATTTTGATAGGTAACTTTGATTGAAATTAATGTTTTTAGATAATATACGAGGGTAAATCAATAACATCTTAGAAAATCTATCAGAGGACATTCGCAGTGTCATGTCACATTTTGACAAGTAGCATTTTACAGCTGATTAAATTTTTGAGCGGAATTCATCGCGTGGTTTCATTTTTGTAGACGATTAAAGCGAACAACTTTTGTATTTTTTGCAAAAAAACGAGTTTCGTGCAATGATCAAACATCTACGTATGAAAGATTTCATGCCGAAAGAAATTAAAGCCGAGTTGGATAATGTTCATAGCACATCTGCACCAATGTTTGCGACTGTATACAATTGGGAGAATGAATTTAAATGTGGTACATCCACTTGTGATGCATCTCGTTCGGGACGTTCAATTGAGGCTGCTATGCCAAAAATCATCAATAAAGTCCACGATATTGTTTTGACGAAAGTCGCGAGCTTGTTGAGACTACAAGCATATCACATGGCACAATGATTTCAATTTTTCACGAACAATTGGGTATGAAAAAGCTATCGGCAAGATGGGTGCCGCGTTTTTTCACTATGGATCATAAGCGCAACCGTGTGACGATTTTAAAACAATGTTTGGAGATGTAATTTCAACGTAATCCAGATAAATTTCTGCGTCGATTCATTACTGTGGACGAAACATGGATCATTACTTCACACCTGAGACGAAGGAATAGTCAAAACAATGGACTTCACCGGATGAACCAGCTTCGAAGAAGGCGAAAATCGTAAAGTCAGCCGGAAAGATGACCATAATTTTTTGGGATGCACGCGGTATAATTTATATCGATTACCTTCCTTTCGAAGCAAATAATCAATGGCGATTACTATGCAGCCTTATTGGACTGTTTCAACAACATTTTAAAGAAAAAAACGTTCCTATTGGGCGAAGAAGAAAGTGCTCTTTCATCTAGATAATGCACGGGTTTACATTAATTCTTATTTTAGCGAAAAATATTACCTCAGCTGGGAGTATCTAGACCGTTTAAGGCTTTAATTTCTATAATTTGTGTTATCACACCTAAATTATATTGTTTATTTACGTCGTTTAAAGAGACGTTGTTCCTTCATATTCTTCCAATTGAGGAAAGAATATTACTAAGGCTGATAATTTAAAGGCTTAGGACGCTCGCACGGAATAAAAGAGATCCGGATTTGACTTCCTTGAGGTAATATTTTTCATAATAAGAATTAATTATTTACAGATTTTAATATGTCATTCAATATTATTAAGATCGTTTCGAAGATGCGAATAAGTAGCAAAAATTTGTTAAATTGCTAAAAAATTTGTTCAATTTAACTTGTGATATTATTTCGGTAATCTAGTAGAATTATTGTTTCAAAACCAAAAAAAATCATTTCGGCGCGCGTTTCTAGGGACATAGTACATATAAATTCACATAAGAATCATACAAGATCCAGCTAGACCGCTTAAAATTTTAATTTTTATAGTTTGAAATATTTTTAAACTTTTTTTTAATATAAAACACTGAGAAATATATCTGCATAGATTGTAATGCCAAAAAGTTTTATATCAAATTAATATATGAAATAAACATAAATTAATGATAATATGGCTCAATAAGAATAAAATTTAAAGTAAAATAGATGGGCTAGGAGCCAATGAAATATATTTACATATAAGTATTACGTGACGATATTTTCTCAAGTAAATCTTTTCCAAATTAATAACATAAAATTAGCAATTTATGACTCTATATTTATTTAACATTAACAATTTATAACTAGATTTGAAATTAAAAAAAGCAATACAAAAAAACACTCAAACGATAATCAAGCTTAATAGCAACTCATGTCGGAAGATAATGATGGTGCACGGGCAAACACCATAATATTGATTTTAGATTTGATTTCGTGTGGATAAGAATTTTCCCTCACCTTCTTTTTACGTAGCATTCCTAAGTAAGAAGTGATAAGAAATCCGCGCGGAGAATTGTTATCATTAAATTATAAAAGGAGTGAATTAATCATGGTAGATCTTTTTAACCGGAAGGAACAACCTAATTAGTTGTGAGAAATTCACTGCTTCGGATCAATTTTGCGTCCCTGACAAAAAAAATATAAGATTGTGGAAATCAACTCATTAAAGGAATTAATTTAGATTTTTGATTGGTTGATTTGATCTTTTGATTCTTATTAGCTATTTTCAAATTAAAGATTAATCTTAAGTCGAACTTATTGATTTGAAAAATTGCTAACAAAGAGAGTAGCAACAGATTTGATAATTAACTATCGCTGAGGAGTGCGGCGATAGTTTAAACATCTTTTCAAGAAGTATTGGTTTGTGGAAATTGTTAATTTAATCAGTTTTGAATGTCTAAAAGGCAAGACGGCGTGTCCAGATTAAAATGATCAAATTTCTAATCAAACAAAATTTATTTTTAAACATTGATCTTTTCCCGCTTTATCAAAAATTTCATCAATTCAAAATTCAATAGAAATCCATTCAGATATTTCCAAAATAACTTTATTAATAACAAAAGTAATAAAGCTGCTTGAAATAAGGATAAACCTATTTTAAATTATAGATTAATTAAAATTTATTGCCAAATTAATTATCTCAATTTTAAAATAATTAAAACAAGTGATTCTCGTTATTTAAAATATAAAATTCGGGCTTATTTGGCTAAATCATGCAAGCTTGTCCAATCTCGGAAAGTACTTAAATGATTCAGAAACGGACACTAATTTTTTAAGTTAAAGCAGTTCTTAACATAAGAATATATATAAAAAATATATATATATAGAGGAAGCCTGGACAAAATAGATGCCCTGAATAAAGCGAATATTTTTTATTTTCGCTTATCTATCTGAGATTGCGCTATGAATCTCTAGCATTTGGATAGCCAGCGACGTTATGAAAATACGAAACGACATATGATTGCGTTTTTGTTTAATAGAGACATATAGAAAATTGAGTGTTTCCTTGCGATTTTTCCTTAGATACGTAATTATTATATATAATTGTTCTTTAATCAGTGTGAATGATTTTTTTATAAAAATTCTGCGTCTTTAAACGTGTATTCAAGGTTAAAATTTTTCACTTGGTGCTTCAACTTATTCTAATCTTTCCAAATTCGCGCCAGGTAGATCCTTTGGGCAAAGTGGGTGAGGGCAAAGCAAATGATCCTCTTTACTTTCGGTACATGATTACAATACTGGGAATACGGAAGAACAAACGACCTTTCGAGTGTATGAAAGACACATGTTTACATCTCATTTTTGTTTATTTTTTGGTCAGTATGATGATTTGTTTATGACTGATCCAGTGTAGTCATTGTATCAAATAAGCCCATAAAGGCACTACATATAGAGGCACTACATATAGAAGATTCGATAACTACTTTTGTGACGATTGCCAAGATTGATTCTAATTTTTTAAATTTCATTTGCATTGCTCGAGTGATCCATTCACTTTCCCCAGGGGTATCGGACAAAACGAATAGTTTCCCTTTTTTATATTTTAATTAAAATAATACATTAATATTCAAGTTTTTTAATTTTTTGAATTTTAAAATTAAGTTCTTTAAGAGATTTAAGAGAATAAAAATGGTTTCTGACCTGAATTTTAATTGTGTCATTTTTTTCTTCTCAATCTTAACGTCCGCGCTGCCCGGGCTTCCCCTAAGTATCCGACACAATAAACTATATAAACAATCTAAACAGAGACATTTCGAAACCGATCGGATCAATGTTATCTTATTATAATCTTTAAATTAATCCGTTAAACCATAAATATGAAATCCAATAACATAATAATAAAATAACTAAATATGAATTACTTTCTTGGTCCATAAATTTGATAATTCAGAGTAGTCAGGCGTTGTAAATGATGGTCTTAATAATTAACTTGATATATCTATACTTATGTTGGTTGTCATATATAAAATGTATTGCCTTATGTGCTCTTTGTTCTATTGAAATAATGAAATTAATGTCATAAATATGTTGTACATTACTAGAAATGAATTACGAATATATCCATACAAATTATAATTTGTTCCTTAATTAACATATTAGGTGTGGGAAAAAGTTCGTGGCGTTTTTTTAATGTCATCTAACGGGAAAAACGCCACAAACTTTTTCCCATACCTAATATTTATGTGTATGTATAATTACCTTGTGTGTGAGTAAAAATTGCATTCTAAGCTTTATCAGTCAAACGGTGTATATTAAACAATAACCGCAATAACAAATTATGACCAATGTAAACAATTTATCAAGCAATTTTGCGATAGAACTTTATATTAGGTGTAGTAAAAAGAAATCCATTATTTTTCCATTCAATTTCATGCAAAAATAATGGATTTCTTTTTACTACACCTAATATCAATACAAAACTTACTCTTTTAAGAAAAAATAGAAAAAGACGCTATATAAGAGCCCATATTTTTGCTAGCATAATTCTCACCAGTTATTCCAATGTCTGTCTTTTAATTTATATTATTTCCGAATTACTCCGAATTATATTTGCGAGGATTTGCGTTATAAAATACGTGAATCTGGAAATTCCGTATGTTTCACAAGAAGTCACTTTACTTCTTGTAATAAGGAATTCTAGACGTGACCGAAAATAGTTCATTTCAAGCGATTTAATATTGATAATTTAATTTCAATTTCTTAGACCTCAATTTATTTTGTTAACTCGTACCATAAGCGATTGGAAAGTTGTTTTACCATCTTTTTCGTCTAGCGATTACTGTTTTAATTCTATGTTTTTCTATGTTCTTCTTTCTTTAACATCTTGATATTTCTATGTACTAATAGTCAAATCTTGACCGAAACGTCTACATTATATGTGTTATATCCAAGCTCCGCATGTATGGAGCTGAGGGGAAACGCAACGGAAACCGAATTAGACCGATTTAGTCGTGTTCAGGCTCCGGACCACAAAGGAGCCGTGGAGAAGGACCGACGCAAATCGGAAGGCACTTCGCTTCGTCCTGTGGGTCCTAACCGGGAGTCTAACGGAGGACGAAGTGGAAACCTCAACTCATGTTTCTAAACGGACACACGAGTCGGATGTATCTTTTAAATTTAAAGGATCCAAACTGTCAATGTGCCAGGAGGGCATACTTTAACGCCAGATGTGCCTGTATATCCGTATGTCCTGGTTTTCGGTTATGAAATTTAAGTGACCAGGGAGAGAGCGAAGTGCAACCGCGAGAGAGCTTACAATAAAGGAGAGTTTTTCAAATTAACAAACAAGGATTTAGTTTAATATAATAAAAGTAATATAATAAAAGAAATATTTAATAAAAAGAAATATTTAATATATTTTTCTTAAGTGTAAAGATACAAGTCTTCGATTCTGATGTATATGGTCATTTATGTATGTGCGCGCGCGCGTGTGTGTGTATGTGTGTGTGTGTGTGTGTGTGTGTGTGTATGTATGTGTGTGGAAAGAGCGTTGTGCGTGATACGGATTACTTTGAGTGTGGAAAGTTTGGAAGGAGGAGGAGAAAATTAAAGTTGTGTAAGCTCATGATTGGAAAGAAAGAGGATCGATGGGAATGAAGGATGATATGGGAAATAAGCAAGTGATGCTGATTATCACTCGGTTAGTGGAAGGAATAAAGTAAAATATGTATTCCAACAACTGATGGGCGTTATGGAAGAAGAGCGGAAGAGTAAGGTTGAACAGGAGGAACTAAGGGGATAGTATGAGACGGGAAATTCCTGAATCGGATGCGAAACAGGGGGAGAACGGAAAGAGATCATGGAAGAAATCTGGGGACAAATCAGAGACAGGGGAGTAAGAAATTTCTAATAGCGATGATAGAATCGAGGCTGGACAACCGGAATCTGTTCTTGGGCCTATGCCTGAATTAACGGAAATTGTTCTCTAGAGTTTTACGCGGAGTTAGAACGAATACGGGCGATTAGCATTGTTAGTTCTCGTTAGGTGACGAGGGACGGAAGATCTGCATGAACGCACTAAAAATTTGGTCGTCTTTAAAGAGGAACCACACAAAAAGAGAAAAGTCCCAGTATACTGCAGCGAAATCAAAACTTATTACTTGGCGATAACAATGAATAAGAGAGACCATCAGAGAGGGTGCCATCGATGTGTGAGATGCTGGGGCGTCAGGTCCGCTTCGTCAAATTTCCCGAGCAGTGCCGTTGGCTTTTAGTTGATAATATGATTTTACACTGACTTTACTAGAGAAAAAGGGCTTCGAGAATTGGATGAAGCCCTTCAAACTTCAAAGCCTTTTTCAAACTTTCCCGATAGCTATAGCTTCCCCAAACTCAGAGAGAAAATCCTCATCCTGAGGGCCACGGATTCACGGTTTTTATACTAATTGCTCCTGATTATTCCAATTTGGATTGGTGGAATAGGTTTCGTTAACTAGTAATTTTTCTTTGCTCTCGGATTAGTCAAGATCTTGGAGGAGGAAAGGACCGGAGTCTGTAGTGTAGAAAAGTGTTCTCCTAAATTTTTTTACCTTAAAATTTATGGGAAAACGCTCGTGCAGTGCGTCAAGAAAGCGCACGTGCAGCGTCGGCACGAGATCACCCAGAATCTATCTCTGAGCGTCGCTTCTTAGATTTTGTGAGAATCGTTCGACTTGATTGTTAAAAGGTATCTTGGCGCCGGTCTTACGTTTCCAATGATATTTATTATTATTTTAGCCGCAGTGTCCGAGGGGCATAAACTTGATGTCCTTTTGATCCCGTCGCTCGTGCACATGCACCGATTTTTAGTCTATCTCGGAATGATATTTACGAGGAGATGCTGAATTTTTCGTTTTAATTTTTAGTATGGGAAAAGAAAATATGATTTACTATTAACTTTAAATATATTGACTTTCATTTAAATCATCTAGCATCGTGGCTGTATGTTCCTTTTTATTTATATTTTGTATCATTAAGCCACCTTCAAAAACTTTAATTTTATTTCTAGAAGATATAAAAAAGATGTTTAAAAAGATTTTGTTAAAGATTTCGTTGTATAACTTCGAAAAGTTATCTATAGATTCTTAAAGATCTCTTAAAAAATGTCTTTAAAATATTTATAATAGACATATTAATGGTATCTAAATGATCTCTCTTGAAAGGTATCTATTAGATATGTATCTAGATATCTTTTAGAAATAATTTAAAAGACATCTTATATTTGATGACAGTTTGATATTTTCAGTTTTGCGACAGACGTACACATCGCCGTATTAAATTACATATTACGCGATTATAAAGGTTGCTTCGAGTCACATGCGTTTTGTATTAGCATTTGTGCGTTCCGGAATTCTGAGTTCGGTTTCGCTTCTCGATCTTCTTCCATTGAGGCGACACATACGACACGAGAGAAGAGAAGGACGCATTTTAAAATTATAATCACAGGTAATTCTTTTTTATTTTTAATTACTACTGTGTCATCGTTACAAAAAAAAAATTTCCTATCATAATATCTATCTTATTTTGACATTCAACACCTCTTAAATATACGATTTATTGCAGTTTTACAACTAATCTTAAATTAGCTCAATCGCTATAGTAATAATTTATACTTACATTTAAATATTGCACGGATTTTAGAAATATTTATCAATTTAAGTGTATAAGTAAACAAAAATATTTTTGCATATTTTGGAACTATTGTATATTTCGAAAATTTAGTTATTAATTTTATTACATGTATAATTCAGGAATATGTATTAATTTTTATATTTATATCATACTATAAATAAAAAATATAAATGCAGACATGTCGTTTACGTTGCTTTCGATTTTCAATATCAATTTGATGGAAATAGCAACTAGTTAGTCTATACTATAATACGCAAAAACAAGTATTCCACGCGCTTGTGAATTTGCATCCAGTAATTGTAACACGATCGCAAAGTCTCTTAATAGAGACAGCATCGTCACATGCAAGCACGTTTAATGAAAATCAGCGAGACTGCGATTGAAGGGTCTCATCCCGCGCAATTTGCTGAACTTTGAAGGCCCTTGTTGGAGATTTCTGATGGGAGAGTCTCCTTCTGTATAAAGACTAAAGTTCAGTAGATTTAAATTTAAGAATAACAATATTATTTTAGATTGAAATTTAAAAATAATATAAATTTATCAAACTAACAAATATCGAGAACATAACGAAAAAAGAATCGGCGCACCCGCTGAGGATGGTCCATCGTTGATATTAGTAAATCGATTAGTAATCGATCGGAGAGAACAAGATAGATATCGCAAAAGAATCGATGAACCAAAAATTCCATGGTGCCGGTAAAAAACAGGGGTCTTGTTCTTTAAAAGAAATTTATACGAAAGTCTAGAGAAATGCTACAGTATATGTTACCTATACTATAATGTTTCCCTGAACTTTCATATACGTTTCTTTTCAAGAATAGAGCCCCAGATATGAAATTGTTTATTCTCAAATGAAATATAAACTCCATTGACATACAAAGATTAATATAAATATTTGATTAATAAATGCAATCAACAATGACAATCGAAATTCTATGTCCAGAAGGATGACATTCGTGACAGATATCCATTTGTGTCCGTATTTGTGTCCATAAAGGAGCCATATTGAAATTTCAATTACAGATTTCGAAAGTAGAGATTTCAAATTTTAAAATACTTTTTGAAAAATCTCGCTACGACCATTTTTAACGAAGTTACACTTTTTGGAATATTTACCTATTTTTGAAGATGGACTAAGTGATCCTTTAATTTTTTTGCATAGTATATTTTATTGATATTATAAAATATCTGATATTTGGCCATTTAATTCTTCTGCCAATACATGATTTTTCATTATAAGTGAAAACGAGAGTCTATATAAAATTCTTATTTATTTTTCCGAAGGAATTTGTAACGTGTAATAAAATTTGCATATAAACATTTATATAATTAACGGTTATAAAGATGTTTTTAATTCGAAATGGAAAAACTCCTGCAGAAGAGTTATTATTTAATATTTTTAAGGTTCAAATTTCAGTATCATATATTGGTTAAAGATATGTTTTTAAAATCAATTGATTTTTCGCAGCGTATCGGACAAATTCTAGAAAAAATGTGGACCTTTGTCAGCATTTTTAAAGTTCAAATTTATATAAAAATGCAGAAAGTTTAAAAAAAGTCCAAGAGTTATACAGAAATTCTGAAAAATTGTATAGAAAGTTCCAAAAAAATCAATATTCTTAAATTGCATATTAATAAAAAAAACTACAAAGCATTTACGAATTATCTCATCATTTTTCAGAATTAAATTGTATTGTATTATATATATATATATTCCTCAATGGATATCAATGAAGAATCACAAGCATTAAATCCATACCTACTTTGTTTCTTTAAAATTTCTCTTTTAAAATAGCAAATATTTCTTGCAATTTTGTACTATCTTTAACCGATATACGAAAAATATCGATATTAAAGTAGGATTCGCATTACGTCTAAATTTGCGCTATCAGTTATTTGCTTTACATTAGATTAGTGCATATTAAAAACTGCTAAACATGAAATTAATAAAGTTAAGTATAAAAACAAATTTTAAATGATTAAATAATCCAAGACATTGTCACATTATTTAAAAATATATATATATATATATATAT
>Ga0157364_1008775_pt1 | contig 10469 bp, 8 predicted proteins | sample AttsexASBM2_FD_111476 | JGI IMG/M metagenome (GOLD analysis project Ga0157364, IMG submission 111476) | Fungus gardens microbial communities from leaf cutter ant in Ribeirão Preto, State of São Paulo, Brazil - Atta sexdens ASBM2 | ecosystem: Host-associated > Fungi > Mycelium > Unclassified ... | reverse complement strand
CGTACGACAGTAACATCGAATGAAACGTGGTCGCGCCATAATCAGATTCGTTTGCAGCGGCGTATCATTTGACCCCTCCCATCTTTTTCAATTCTCTGTCGTTCTTTCTTTCATCTCACGCTCACCACGGTTTTGCGTTTCATTTCCTTATCAACGTTCAACTCGCGCTATTCTAACAAATTGACGGAGGATTTTATCGACGACGGAACTGCGAGGATATGCTTTGAATTTTTTTTCGGAATCGGATACGATACGAAGTAGAAATCTAAATTGAAAGAAGAGTATACCGAAGAGAGAGAGAATTTGCAAAGATGAGAAAATTCACACTGGAAATGCGTATACGCGAGGAAAAGGAAGATGAATCTCCAGGAGTATTGCACTCTATTTTGGTGAGAAGAAATAAAAAATATTATGAAACTTCAAATATAAGAAGTCTTTACATTTTTCAGCAAAATAAATATTGAACGGAAGCTAAGATAAACAAATTTTTATATAAAATCCTCTGCGACAATATACATACATTTACGTTATAACAACTCCATTTTATCAATTAATTTATTGTATTTTATGATTTTGTCTAATATATCTCTCTCGTGCTATTATTAAAAATTGTTTTAAATTGCATTAAACATTTTTAGAATGGTTTTAAAAAATTTATAACTTTATATTTAAAATCTTGAGTAATAAAATAAGAATAGTAAGAGCAAATATGTTAACAAAACATTTAAATTTCTATTCCCAAAATCAAATAGTTGTAGTTAAATGTAAATGGAGTAATTGAACTCGATAAATATTGAAAAGTGCCTACGTATATATGTATTAGAAAATACTATTGAATGCATTTTAAAGTTTGGAACATTAATTCTCCAACGATAGCGCTCCGGCAAAGCTATTGCAAATTACATGGATCACTATATTGTGTGCGACGTGTCTACTATGTTAACATACTGCGGAGTGGACTAACATGCATAATCGACGCATATAATCAATCTTCATTCCATACATGATTCCAATGCACAGCCTAATTAACCCTTCTATAGTACCCCTAATGAACAGTAAACCCATTTTTATATTATTTTTTCAATAAAATATGCAAATATAGTAATAATATATAACAGGATATTTTTTAATTACCCCATTAATTAAAGTCTCATTAATTAATACAGGTAATTAATTCGAGCTTAATACGAATGAAAATACAAAATAATTATAAAAATTAAATATGTGTCAAATTATTTTGAAAATTATTGTAAGTACAATTATTGTAAACGTAATGCGATGACGGCCACAACAAAGAAAAGAACTAAAGAAAACCGAATGTAAGGTCGAGACAGCGCAAACAATCGGATTTAGAATTCCGGGCGCGTTATGAAACAGTTGCGAAAGCTTCTATCTCTCTTTCTAATAAACTCCGCCGGAGATACTAGCGGCTTCTAATCCAATTATCGAAACAATCCCGATGAAAGGCACCATTGTCGCCGACGAGAAGCGGACGCGCCCGTGAAATTCAATTTTTTTAGTTTTTTCCGAAGCTGCTCTTGTCCTTTCGCTCTCTTTCAGCCTTGGATAAATATTAAGATCCGATAAAAGAAAATTCCGTCCATTGCGCTCTCCGACCTCATTTGTAAATAAATTGAAAACGACTAAGTGAAATACTTGCGACAAAAGGACTAACTAAAATGGACCAAGTGCACCTAACAAGAGAAATTGGCCGGCATATTCTCTCTCTCTCTCTCTCTCTCTCTCTCTCTCTTTCTCTCTATTTATTGAAAGACGCTAACTATACTTCAGTATAATATCAAGTTTTATTGATTCAAAAGAAAAATTGAGTTCTTGATGTGATGCGACGGATATTCATATTTCATCATTAAACGCTAAGATTTCATGAAAAGAATTTTGTTGAATAGCTTTGTTGAAATATCTAAGAGTTTAGCTAGATACAGGATAGGGATCATGTAACTTTTTCTGTAGAACGGAACGTGAAAAGTGAAAATTTTTATGTGTGTGTGTGTATGTGTGTGTGATGTGTGTGTGCGTGCGTGTGTGTATTACATATGCATATAAAAAATACTATAAAAAATTTTCACTTTTCACGTTTTCGCCCTAGGAAAAAAGTTAAATAATTAGCCGAAGTATCCTTATAGAAATGTAAAAATATTATTAACAATATTTTTTATACTTAAAACAAATAATTAATTGACCAGTACTGATATTAAATTTCTATAAAGATATCTCGGTCGGGATAATAAATTCTTTATAAGTTTTAAAATGCTAGTAACAAATCATCGATCTAATTAAATTTGTTAGGGATTGTTAGTATTTCAGATTGTGTTGAAAGTCCGAAAAGTAATCAGCGTGCAATTACATTTCAAGAGATAAATTTATTTAAAATACATGTATATGTATTAGTTTGCAATGTAATATTGATCATAATTTGGCGCTTCTCGTATTTAGTTGATTTATTCTCATAAACAATCCTCTTTCTAATCTTAAGATTATAAATTCTAAACATGACACCTTCCTTTTTCATTTTAATAATTCTTCCATTTGCTCTTGACACCAACATAAAAGTGCACGGAAAGAATGATTTTGTTAAAGTATCAAAAAATTTAGCTAGATATATACAAGTAGATCTAAAAATAATTTTGTTGAATCATCAAAACAATTATGTTGGAAACATGCAAACATGATGAGCAATGTTGCAAACAATTTTGACATACTAGCAATAGTTAAATATTCTACATAATTATTCTGATAGTCCAGTCCAATGAAATTATTTTCAGATCTGTAGTTTTAGATAAATTTTTTTAGATGCTTCTGCAAAATCATTCTTTTCATGTATGAGAATAAAAATGAGAAAGAATAAAATAATAACATGAGTGAAAACGAATATAATTTAAAATTATAATGGAAAAAGAAACGGATTTCTCTTACTCACATTTTTTCACATTTATATCTCTGAAATATCTAATAATTCTTTGATATTACACAGAAGTAATCAAAAGCGTATAAATAAAAAAAAGAAGAAAAAGGGAATAAAGCTTCTAACGTTCCTGTAAAAGTAAATTAAAAAAGTAAACAAGCAATTTCACCATTAATTTATAACAAAAAGGAAAAGTACGTCTGTACAAAAGAAAGGAGAGAGAGAAAATGTAGAACAACGACGAGGGCAGCAGGGAAATGTGTGAGTTCCGGACGCCATTATTTTCCAAGATGGAACAAAACGTGAGCAATGTAAAAAGAACAGACGCCATTTGCGTATCAATTTCAGAAGCGCGGTTTTTTTCCATATAAAAAGTGACACGCTTTTGAACCATTAATATTTATCAAACAACAATGCGCCATCTAGAGCGTATCGATCCATGCCGTCGGGTCCCTTCCAGATATACGCGTTGACGTTACGCAATATAAATTTTACGCACAACCGTTTGCGTTACAGAACAACTCCGTCGCATCGGATCCGTCAACCATGATTTACTGCGATATCTGCAGTCGTGCGATTTATTTAACAATTATTTTACAACAGGCAACAATATAAATAATGCACTATACATAGTCGAGTAAGCCCTACGACAAATCCATCGAGGGTTAAGCTGGAGTCTATCCTTAATGGCGAGCACAGCGATAAGCACGTCCATACGGACGAACTTCGTTGCCTCTGAGTGCTCGTCCATGGATAAAAGCTTGCTCAGAAAATGGAGGAAGAGAGAGAGAACCTCGGAAACTGAATACGGAATCGCTTCCCTGCATCTCGCCTCCACTTCAAAACTCGACGAAAACGCGGAGAAGCTGTAACTACAGAAAGACTCAAATTCCATCCTTCCGTTGTAAATCAATATTGCTAATGTAAACGTTAGCAATGCGTGTCCATTCGTGAACGATTCTTTGTAGCGAAAGTGTACGATATTATATGTGCAGTAAACTCTAAGTGCGACTTTCAGTGATTGTTCGTGCAAGAACTCTGCTACAAGAGATAATAAAACTTAACACTTAACAGTTTTATTCTTCAAAAATGATATTTTTGATGGATGTTCGTTTGAGAGTTTCACCATTCGAAATAATTTTCAATAATAAAATCTATGATCCTGACAGCGTCACACGATCTGTGATAACAAAACTCGCAAAATCGAAAGCTATTCCATGTGAGATTGATTCTTTGACGAATATTTATTTTAAGACAACTTACAGTTATTACCTAATTTCTCGTCTTAAAAAATTTCTCGTCTTATCAATTGAGATAATAAAATAAAATTTATTTCGTTACTACAGAAACGTTATAAAATTCTTTTTAATATAAAAGAATTATTTCTCAATTTCAAGCATTTTAACAAATCTTTACAAATAATTTATAAATAATCTATGAATACAAAAATTATTTTATTCCTCTCAAGGTGAAACAATAAGTTGAATCTCATGCTTTTCTTGAAGCAATGTAAAATCAAATCAGTAATAAATAGACTATGAAGAATAAACAGACTATGAAGAATTAACGTAAAATAGAAATTATATAAATAAATAAAATTATTCTTATCATTTGCTTATTCATTTATATATGGAAATGCCATGAAACGATGAAATATAGCCGCATTTTTTGTATTTATGTTAGCTACGTATGCATACTGATAAAATTTCTAAATATTCTTATTTTGCGGCAATTTATACTGATATTTATAACTCTGGAAAAAATATACAAATGCAAAATATGCCAAGAGAAGGAAGAAAAAAGTAAAAAATGCATCTAAATATTAACAATATTTATATCCCTTATTATACTTCGTAAATAACAATTAATTCATATTTATATTTTGCATATAAATGTATATAATATTTAAATGTCTCGTTTCTATTTTTACTTGTCCATATTCTCGAATATATCAGTGTAATAAATATAATAAACTAATAAAGCCATATACATAATAAATTGCATAATATAAAATACTTAAAATTAAATATATTAACACTATCAGTCTTGGTTCATTCATTTTAACGCAACAAATTTGTAAAGTGCTACATTTGTAATATTTTTTTTATTCTAGATCCATTATCCCATTTTTTAAATAAAAAATAGTATCACACTTACCAATACGATGCGCAGCAGCGGAGTTATGGAATAACTACGTTGATCTGTAAAATAAATATATTCAGGTTACAATAGCATCCAATATTACTTTAAAAAACAATTATTATATATTGAATTTTTTTTCATTCAGATTGAATTAAAGGTAAAATTCAAAAGTTGAATTCAAAGATTTAGATATTTCCGAAAACAATCTTTTCCTATTTCTAATATTTAATGAATGAATTTGATCGAAGTAGCAAAAACTCATCAACCATTTTGCTTTGTGACTCGAGAGGAAAAGATCCTTTCTTTCTAATTGATGATATTTCGATTTACGTTTCTTCCCATCTCGTAAATTCTCCGCTCACCATAGAATTCGGCCATTAAATTTGCGACTGAAAGTCAAGCGTGGAGTAAAGAAAACATAAATAGAAAGATCTATTTTTTTAATATATATAAATAAATAAATATATTTAATATACACACAAATTATTAAATATAAAAAGAAATGTACTTTAATTCTAAATAATTAAATGTAAAATAATTCGTTTAGATTACAAAACAACATATACCAATGTCTTTGGTTGTCTTTGGTGTTATTTAAAAAACGCATCAATAAAACTGATTCAAAGATATATTGCTAACATTAATAACAAATAAATGATTAATAATGAAATTATAAAAATTCGTACAAAAAATATTATTGGCACCAAAATCCATCTTGGCAAAATAAACGTTTTAATCGATTTACCAAATAAGTCGATATGCAATATATAGAAGTCACAGCCGATTTGAATATCGATAAGCTAATAAACGAACTAATATGTTATTAAACATGGGGAAATAAACATGGACAGAAGGTAGGATAATAAGAAAGGAGAAGGAGTGCTGTGCTCTTGAAATTGATTTAGAACACAGATCTATGATGATATTATCTTTGATATTCACCTAGAAAGGCTAATACAATAGATTTCAAATGGATTTATCTTTTATAGATCTGTATTCTTACGCAAATCCAGGTATTTTAATTACATAATTAGATATGAGAATACAATACTAAGCATTTAAAGTCCACTCTTCTTATCTTTGCATGAAAAAAAAAACAAAACGTGGAATATTTGATAATAATGATTTTATTAATATGTTCGAAAGATAAAAACTATCATACGTATCTCGGACCTAACTTTTTCAATTATTTGCATGACTCGCAGCTATTATGCGCATCTCCTTAAATGTATAAAATAAAAAATAATACATACATAATTTATAATATGCCACTATACTGAAAAGCAATACAAAAGGTGTACACAATATAACGTTTTAAATTACAATATATTATGTTTCGTATGTACTTATATTTACATTTATTACATATATACCAACAATAAATATTTAAATATTTCGCAATTTCTGTGATCATTTATTAATTATTAGTTATTGCTAAAGTAATTCATACCCATTTAGACTTTGAAACAGTACTTCGCGGTAAGGCAATTATATTTATAGCAATGAAACCTAAATATGACGAAATAGTTAGTAGTAAACATTTCCTTTTATTTTGAGCAGAGTTTCGTAATTTCTTATTTATAATTAATATATAATATATTGAACAATTAGATTTTAGTTATCTACCAACCTAATGAAAATAAGAATAAGATGAATGTCATAGACTATCTAACTGGTGATAATTTCGAATGTGCCATTACTGAAACGTTGATAATGTTGGAAGTAAATTTACTATTCAGTTACCGTGGATATAGAAGAAGTGATAGAAACAAATTTAAATATGAATATTGCAGAATACTACATAAATTCTATTAAGTAAATATAAGCTGTTTCAAAAACTACAATTTCAGAAAATATTGATGCAAATATTCATATATACGAGGAGACCATCATTATCATTTGCAAAAACAACTAACTGTTAATATAGAAAAACTGACATATAAATTTTTAATAAAGCTAAAAATATGTAGAAAAATTAATAAAAAGAAAATAAAGAAAAAATTTTAATTGTACAATCATATCTTATACATATACTGCTTTAACTAATTACGAAAATGTTATCTTATACGGTTTTTATTAATTACATTTTTATAAATTATATTTTGTACATTTTCTACATTTCTGTACCAAATGATTTCAATTCCATTATAATATATGGAGGAAATGTAAACAAATAGAAAATGTTGGAGGTCGATCAATACAAACATATATTTTTTGAAACAAGTACCATCATATGCGATGGTTATTATGGTCGATTCATTGGAAAGGATAAAAAACTTTTACAAAATAATATAACTTTGTGGACTGAAAAAAAATATATTGAACAAAGTAAAATAGCATTGGCAAATATTAATGAAACTAACAAATGCTAAAGCTTTGCGTGGTCCTCTCCATGAAGATGACGAAGGTAAAATATCAACTAATATTCTAAAATAACACTCTAAAATAGATTGGTGTGGATTTAACACCAATGAGATGTCTATGTAATTCTCGCTGTGTTAGTATTAACATTAACACTAACATGATGTGGACACAATGACATTATGGGTAACATACCATAATGACGTTAACATTATCATTAAGAATACAAATTCACACTATGTTGATACTAATAATAATACTGATATTAATACTAATTTTAAACACATTAAAAATTATATATAACATAGTATTAAATTCATTTCAATATTCAATTCCGATATTTTTAAAGTGTACTAAATTGTATCAAATTATATATACATAGATATTTTTTTAAATTATTAGTCTTATACTCAGATAGCAAAACGTGTCAACAAAATCGCACAAATCTGTGATTGCTTATGATGCTGGCAACTTGTCATAGATTTGTCTTTGATTTCGAATATACCGACATTGTAACAACATGCAGGCAACAATGTGTATATGTATTACCAACAGTTTAACAATAAGATAACTGCATCAATGTTATCTTATGTTGACGGCAATATAAGAGCATTGAATGATGCTGCATATTATTACGGTAATATTATGGTAGTTCGAATTTTGATGATGACGATTTTAAAGTTGTTGTTGGCAAACTACTGGCAAGTTGCTATTTCAAAGTTGTCACATCGTGAAGGAATCAAGTTATCAACAAATGAGGACTCAGTTGCTGCAATTCTGGTAGCAACATGCTTAGCAATGCATACTTAACGAACCAGCAACAAGACAGACACGTTGCTATTTGGGTACTTTTAGTTTTATTGTTTTGTAAATATGTATTAAAAATGTAAATGAATATGTAAATGAAAATGTAATTGTAAATGAATACAGTATATGTGTGCTTCCACGAAATATCCCAGAAATCGAAGTACAATGTCTTTTCATAATATATATGTCATCAATGTTACTTAACGAAGATTTCTTTATAATATACACTACGGCAACAGTGCACAGTGCTCAAAAAGTTGCTCAGAGTTGGGCAGGAAGTTTAGTTACGTGTGAAAATTTTCAACATTTATGGTTAAATAAAAGTTTTAGTACTTTCATATCTAGAAAAATTATATGTCGTATATATAAACATCCATCTTTTTATTATAAAATATCTTTTCTAGAAAGGAAAATTAACGATCTGTAAATTAAGTTTATTGTTAACATTTCATTTAAACAGAAAATGTCGAAATAAATAAATTGAAAATGTTGATTGATAATAAATAACAAGTTTATAAAATTATATACTTTACAACTTTTACAAGTTTATATACTTTGCAAATAGATATACTAATTTACAATTCACACATATACGCATTCGTATTCTCACATACCTATCTCCTATTTCCTATTTCATTATTTTTCTTTAAATTGTACTAATATTACAGATAAGTTTCCATGGTATTGATTCTCGACTGAAACTAGTACCTAATTTGAGAGATATTTTGACGAAAGACATCACAATATTCATACCTGACGAAATAAGATATTTGCTGAATTGCTTAGAATATTCCTTAAACCAACCACTTTAGAACTATATCTGAAATGTTATATGAAAAATTTAGAAGTATAAACACTAATGAATGAACTATCTGTATGGTTTTTTTTCAAATATGAGGTAACATCTTTATTTTGTAAACAAACTAGAATTTTAGCAACTTTTATTCATTGATTTAAAATATAAAGTTTGATGTATTTACCAGGATGTAAAATCTATTAGATAAGTGATTTCGTAAACTGAACTTAACATACATATACATATACATACATACTATATCCCTATCTGAATTATCCAATGAAAAATCACTGTTACGTGTTAATGGAACGATTCATAACAGAAATATTAAACAATTTTTGTTATTTATTGACTGAACTAAAATTATATAATAATATTGAGAGATTAGAATTCTTAACCAACTTATATGCATGACCTGCGGTTTACCGATTGCAAAATTAAAGTGGCTACATCATGTGCTTCCATTTGAGGAGTAAATTCGTAAAAATCGGTAAGTATTATCGGTAAATATTTATCTGTTTTTATCTGTTTTGATTTGAAACATCATAACGCGTATCATAATTACATATCTCATAGATTTTTTTTGCTACATTTGGACATAAAAAGTAAATGGTTGGAAATAGTTCAACTTGCTTTAGAATTCGCTCGCGAATATTGTACACCAATGTTTATGTGTCCAATATTTCGAACTGTACGAATTGGAAGAAATACGCCATCTGGCGATCTCAAGATTTACAGCCATTGTGGAGAAAAAGTGCAAGACGCTTCCCCAAATCATGGAAGAAGTCCACTCTTTCACTCTTCCACTCTTAAAATTAATTTAAATTAATATATATATATATATATATATATATAGACAAATGAAGAAAGTACTCTGCATGTATAAATGAGACAATGATGTTGGAAATCAAAAAGGAATCGAAGTAAGTTGGTCTAAATGGATACGAAATTCGTTATATAATCACAAATATAATATTACATGAAGTAATACTTAAAATTAATTTTTTGTATATAGTTTCCGTTATATTTTAACTGTTTGGTAGAAAGTTCTGTTTTATATAATTATACGTGTATCAAATGTATCTATACATATGTATGTATGTTTTTTTCTCTTATGATCTCTCCATATAAGAGAAAAAATAATCGACAAATAAAAATTAGAACATTATCAATACTTGCTTAGCATAAAAGAAATTGCGATTACATTATTACATAGCTAATTATAATACAATTAATATTTGATTAGTTATTATTAGTTATTGTTAATTACATATAGAATGACAGAAATTATTGCATATAATTATATTCTATATATTGTACATAATTACATATACGTATATGGACAATTTTTCTTATTTTTTTGCAACTTCGCTTTTTATTTAAAAAAACGATTCCAAATTTATACTACCCTGCTAGTTATTTGTTTTGTAATGTTTTTTT
>Ga0157364_1008774_pt1 | contig 10471 bp, 12 predicted proteins | sample AttsexASBM2_FD_111476 | JGI IMG/M metagenome (GOLD analysis project Ga0157364, IMG submission 111476) | Fungus gardens microbial communities from leaf cutter ant in Ribeirão Preto, State of São Paulo, Brazil - Atta sexdens ASBM2 | ecosystem: Host-associated > Fungi > Mycelium > Unclassified ... | reverse complement strand
TAATAACCTAAAGAAGATAATATAAATAGTGTGAGCTAAATGTAAATTTCTACATAGTATTTCCATCAAAAAAATTAAAATTAAACTTTCTATTATATATATATATGTATATATATATATATATATATATAAATTTTTAATAATTTCAAAGAAGCTTTTTAAAATTATTAAAAATTTTATATTACATTAAATTGTAGGTTTAATACAATGTTAAATAATAAAAATTAATTATCGTATCTGGATTTAAGAGACCAACAATTACAGTAATTTATTGCGATAACTTACCAGTTATAGGCTTTCCTCCGGTATTGATAGGTGGATTCCATGCCAGACTGCAACTATTAGGAGTGTAACCAAGAATTTCAGGTTGATTTGGTGCATCCGGTGGATCATACGGACTCTTGGCGATTACGGGTTTGCCCTCCAAGGGCTCTGATACACCGTACATGTTCTCGGCACGGACTCTAAAGACATACTTTTTGCCTTCAGTCAACCCCTTCGCCGTAAAGTTCGTCCTGGGAACGTATCCCGGCACTTGTCGCCAATTGTCAGAATCATAATCAGAAACCTCGACAATATAGTTCGTGATATCAGATCCGCCATTGTCCGCCGGTGGGTTCCAGGACAGGCCGATGGACTCTTGCGTCGTGCCAGTGTATTGCAAAGGACCCTGAGGTGGTCCAGGTTTATCTACGACTATCACTTCGATGTCAGCTGAATCTTTTCCATGCTCATTCGTCGCCGTCACGGTATACATGCCACCGTCATCTCGTACGGATTTTTCGATCAGAAGTTGTGTTCGATCGCTCTTAGTCTCAGTCTAAGAATATAATAAAAATAAAAAAATGTACATGCACAGTAAAGAGTAAAGACTATTATAAACTAAGAAATAAAAACTAAGATATGAATTGAAAGAAATTCTACAAGACAAGGAATAAAATCTAAAATTTATGTTCCATAAATATAAAAAAAAATTGTAAAAGAAAATCTCTATAAAAATTTTTTTAATTAATAAAAGCATTTAATTTATAATTATTATTCACACACATAATTATTAATAAATTGTCACATAATTTGATTCAATTAAATTCCAGTCAAATTAATTTAATAAAAAATTATTTCTTATTATCTTTATTGCAATTCTAAAATTAAATTTAAAAATAAACCTACAGATAGGCGAAGAGTTTCCATGAGCGATCTTCCATCCTTGGTCCATTCGATCTTTGGCGTGGGCGCGCCGGACAATGGTATGTTGACATTGATTGGTTCTCCAGCGCGGACCTTGATCTTACGTCCGATTAGAGCATCCAGATGAAGTTTCGGTTTCTCTTTCATAGGTTTAGCCGTGAACACGGATGAAGTCTCGCTCGCTTTTCCGGCGCCTGCGGCGTTTATAGCCGATACGCGATATTCATATTGATGACCCTCGGTCACATGATCATCGTAATATTCAGGATATCTGACAGGTTCTTTGTTCTGCTTTATCCAGCGACCTGTAGCACGATCACGACGCTCCACATCGTAACCAATGATCTTGGAGCCGCCGTTGCTAATAGGTGCAGTCCATTTGATCTTGATGTGATCTTTATCGGCGTCCACGCATTCTGGCTTGCCGGGTTGTCCAGGAACAACTAAGCAATTAATTGAATATAACAATATGTTAATAAAGTAAGAAAACAATAAAAAGTAAACGTTTGGAAGAATTTGGATAAATTTCCATAAATTTATGAACTCGGAGAATTCAATATAAAGATATTAATTTTAAATTGTTCATATTAAACAAATGAGAAACAATTTTGAGTCCTTAAGGATCGATTCTAAAAATCATACTTAAATATATAATTAATGATCTTATAATAGTTTTAGAGTTGTTTCAATTGAAGTAATTATAATTTAAAACTAATAGAATTAATATTCTATTAATAGTACTATTCTATTAATAATACTTACCAAATTGATTTTTGGCAACAACAGATCGATCGGTGGTCAATGGTTCAGAACGACCCTGAAGATTTTCTGCAGACACACGAAATTCGTAAGTGGTTCCTTCTAGCAATCTTGGCACAGTGGCATGATTATACTTGGGATTGACATGTGTAACTGCAGGCACCCAACCACCACCATGCGTGAGATCTCGCTTTTCAATGACGTATCCACTGCAAAATATAGAACAAACATGTATATGAAATTATTTTGTGTACTATTAGTGCTATTCTTTTTTTATATGTATATATTATATAACACAAATTAACATAAAACTTATAATTTTAATATGATTTCATTATAGAATTATAATTTAATAAATATAGAAAGAAAGAGAGAGAGAGAGAGGAAAGAAAGAGAGAGAGAGAGAGAGAGAGAGAGAGAGAGAGAGAGAGAAAGGAGAGGAGAGTTAACAATTTAGAAAATTTGATCATACGAGAAAGCTGAACAACTATTTGAATATTTCATCTAGGATTTTTTCTATATTATTTTTAAAGAAAAGTTTGTAAATTCAAAATATATATCGAATAAAGTTCATTTCATAAATAATGTTGAAATATTTAAAAATTTACTTACGTAAGTTCGCTGCCTCCATTATCCTTGGGTGGTTTCCACGAGAGCGTGACAGATTGATTGGTGATTTCTTCATATTGCAAAGGACCTTCCGGCGGTCCAGGTTTATCTAAGACGGTTACTTGGAAGCTGCCTTCATCTATGCCGCTACTATTCTTTAGCAACAAATGGTATAATCCTGAGTCAGACCTTTTAGCATTGACGATATGCACAATTGTATGATAGCCAATCGATGTGATCGTCGTTCTATCATTGGAAGTCAATTCATTGCTTCCTACACTCCAACTTGCTTCCGGCGTCGGTTCGCCGATGAAGTCGATATCCACATGAAAAATAAGTCCAGCCTTGATACGAACGTCCTGTAAGGGCGTCTTGATTTTCGGAGCCACTACACAAATTGAAAAAAGTTAAATGTAATGTATTATATAATGTCCAATGTAAATAAATTCACAATATATTAAAGATTTAGAATATAAAAAATCATTATGCTATATAAAATAATAATTTATAATCTATAAAATTAAAAAATATTATTTATTACTGTTATTTAAATCTATACTGTTTAATCAAATAGTCACTTTTTAAATTAATTATATGAAAATTCACAACTTACGAAAACGAGGTTTGGCAGTGACAAGATCGCTAGGTTCCGATGGTTCAGATTGACCGGCGGCATTGACAGCGATCACACGGAATTCATAATCTTGACCTTCTGTCAGATCTGGAACAGTCGTACTGTTTTGACCAGCCGGCACGTGTACTGCATTCACCCAATAAGGGCTGCCCTTCTCCTTCTTCTGAACAATATAGCCTGTGATCGGTGATCCACCGTCATTCTTTGGCACCGGCCATTGTAAATCTACATGATCTTTGTCCCAGTCCATGATTTGCGGTTTGCCAGGCGCGTCCGGTTCATCTGAAAATTGCAGACGCATTTATTAATAACATTATTTTTTCAATGTATTTTTAATTCTAAGATTTTATGATATGCGCGATTTCAATTGTTCAAACTCTTTTAATGTCACTTTTATTTAATTTTGAAATATCTTTTTTTTTTTCAAATTACTCACCAAATTCGTTCTTCGCGATGATGCTTTTCGTGGTCTCGAGCGGATCGGATTCTCCGATATTATTAACAGCTTTAACACGGAATAAATATTCTTTGCGATGAATCAGACGGTTGACCTCGTGGCTCAACACCATGCTCATACCGGCGTCAGACCAAGTTCCACGAGACAAGTCCATCTTCTCAATAACATAGTGCAAAATGGGACTTCCGCCATCATCAAGAGGATGTCCCCATGTTAAGTGGCAACCTTCTTTGGTGACATTGCTGACATCCAAAGGCTTCTCTGGCGGTGCCGGTCTGTCGAGAACAGTGACTCTCGCGCTGGCACTAAAAATTTATCATAGTTTGTTGAACTAACAATCATCAAAATTAAATTGTATTATAAAAAAAATTTTGTTAAAAAAATTTCTTCAAATTAATTTTCAATATTAAAATCTTGTTCACATTGTCTTATTATTTGTTTTTAAATAAATGTTTTAAAATATCATTTTTAAAATGTATAAAATGTATAAATGTATAAAATATTTGACGTAAATTAATTTGATTAAGAGATTTTTTTATTATTCAAATTACAATTATAATTATATTAAAGAATAACTATAATTTTTTGATTTGTCAAGTACCTGAAACTACCATGTTCGTTCTCCAAAGTTAGAGTATAACGTCCAGTATCACTACGGACAGAGAATGGAATCTCGAAGGAAGTTTCAGTGTTAGTAGTGTACATCTCATGACGAGCATCGGCTACAATCTGTACACCATCGCGATTCCACGTTGCCTTCGGTTTAGGTGACGCCACAATAGGAATGTTGTAACTGATTTTCTGACCGGCGCGAACCACCAAATCGTGCAGCAAATGTGTGTCGAACGAAGGAGCAACTACAATTAAAGAAAAAATTATGAAGGCAATATCATTAGCAGAGAGAAAATATCTCCAATTATTAAAAAAAAACAAATTATAAAAAATTATTACTTCTCAGAAAAAAGTCTTTATGAGAGAAAAATATGCATTTTAAAAAAAGATCTTGCTAATACGAAAAAATACTTCATATATTTTTATAATAAAACTTTTTAAAATAATTTACTTAATTTCGACAAACATTTAGACTTACTGAAACGAGGCTTAGCAACAATTGGCGCCGATGCTTCGGATGGTTCACCAGGTCCGCCCTTGTTCACAGCGATGACTCTGAACTCGTATTCTTGACCCTCGGTCAGATCAGGTACTCTGCCGCTAGTCTGATTTCCGGGTATCTCAGCAGCCTTTTCCCATTGTCCAAAACGAGGTCGTTTTTCGATAATATAGCTGGTTATGGGCGATCCGCCGTCTTTCTTAGGTGGTGTCCATTCCAGATCTACATGATCTTTATCCCAGTCGGTGGCGACCGGCGTACCAGGTTTGTCTGGCTTAGCAAACGGATCCTTGGCAGTGATAGTGTCCATTCCCGTCAATGGCTGAGATTCGCCTTGTTTATTGACCGCTCGAACACGGAACTGATAGTCGTGTCCCTCAATCAGGTGGCCCACATGCGCTGAAGTGGTGTTAGCCTCAGCCACAGGCACCCAGCGCATATTTTCCATATCCATTTTTTCAACTTGATAGTATTGGATCTCAGAACCGCCGTCATCCTTGGGCGGCCGCCATTTCAAAGTGCAGCCGTTTTTAGTGACGTTGTCGATCTTCAATGGACCTTCTGGTGGCAAGGGTATATCCAACACGTTCACCGTTAATGTAGCAGAATCTTTGCCATTTACATTCTTGGCCACAAGCGTATAGATGCCGGAATCGGAACGTTTCGCCTCCATCACGCGTACTTTAGTGTTGTAATCCTCATTGATGATTTTGATACGATCACTTGCCATCACTACGTTATCTTTTAGCGACCACTCCTTGCTTGGTGGTGGCTCGCCAGTTACCGGCACATCGAAGTCAAAGAAACTGCCAGCACGCACTTTCACGTCTAACATGTACTTCCTGTCAATTTTCGGTGGGACTGAACACAAAATATATAATATAATTAATTATACGTTATTAACCTTAGAAAGTCAGACTTATTTTTAGTTATTTTCCCGACCTATATAACTAGAGTATGTGAAATCCTGTAATTTTGTCACGCTATATCTCTGAATTGAATACGTATTTTTTAGTTCAAAACGTGTGAAATTATTTTGAAGTCAGACAAAAACAGAGAAATGGATCAAATAAATAATATTTTATCTTCAATTAATTAGAATGCTTCAAAGAAATTTTATTGGAAAAATTCACAAAAATGACTACTTTGGATAAAAAAATTCTCATATTTTTAATGTTCAAGCAAAAAACCGTAGGATTTGTTTAATTAACCCTTTGGACTAACAAAAAAAATAGTATGATATGAATCGCTCAAAAAAGTATAATTATTTAAACTATCGAAAATCGACATTTTTGAAGAATCTACATATTTTAAATTTACAATTAATAAATAAAATTTTATTATTTGAACAATATAAAAGAGTAATAATATAAGTAGATAAAGGATTGTACATGTATAAATATTATTATAGTATGTATAATTAGTTTATTAGGATTTAGTTTAGAGGATAATGCAACTCAAAGCAATAAATCCGCCTCGGCCGGGCGATCTCCGAAAACTGACAGAAATTATAAAATTTCTACTATTTATTACATTGAAATATAATTCTTTTCTACATTTTCATGTACTTACTTTTATACTATTCGAAATTTAGTAAAAGTATATTTAATAAAAAATAAAGGGATACTTAGAACACCGAAAATTACAAGCTAATCACATATAGATCCCAAGTACCCTCTTTGAACTTTCGTGCATTGTCACAATGAGAATAACGCAAAAAAATATCCTTGCAGACTTATCATATCTATGGACAATTAAAGTTTTTTTCAGCCTTAATCCAGGTCTTCAAATTATATTATAAAGAAGTTACAGCAATGTAAAAAACCGCATAGGATACATTGTATCCATGTTCAGCTTCCTAGGGTTAAATTGTAAATGCAACACCTACCAAATATTTTTAATCTCAGTTTTTTGTTTCTTAAACTTCTAAGTTATAAAAATATTATTGTAAAATAATTCAATTCTCTTAAATGTAGGTACACAAAATTTGATAAATGCTTTGCAAATGCTTACGATTCTTCGGTCGCGCTATATGGGATTTGGACGCCTCCGAAGCTTCGCCAGGACCAGCCTTGTTGACGGCTCTTACACGGAATTCGTATGGAGTTCCCTCGACTAAATCGTCGACTCTTCCACGATTTGTGTCGCCATCAATTTCTGCGCATTTCTCCCAGGTCGGACTGTATTTGTCGCGTTTCTCTATGATATAACCGGTGATTGGTGATCCACCATCTTCCTCAGGACGACTCCATTGAAGCTCAACGAAGTCCCTATCATAATCAATCACCTCTGGCGTACCCGGTTTTCCTGGTTCATCTACAAAAAATAAAATAATATAAAAAATGTGAAAACATAATATTGACATTTTGTTGCAAATATTAGGGAATATAATACATTACGAATAATTATAATAATTATATTGAAAATATATGACGCACTCAAATTTTTACTCACAAATACATAAAATTATTATTTCAATAAAAACATGTTTGTCTTACCGAAGGGATTCTTCGCCTCGATGCCCTGCATGGCGGTGAGAGGCTCAGATTTACCCTGCTTGTTAACTGCTCGCACTCTGAACTTGTATTTATGCCCTGGCGTCAAGCCTTCCACTTGCAAGTTCGTTTCCGGTCCATCAGTCTCTCCGGCCGGCACCCAACGACCTGTGGCCTCGTCCATTTTTTCCACGACATATTTCTCAACTGGCTGCCCACCATCATCTTCAGGCGGTTTCCACGTGAGTTTGCAGCCTTCGGCGTGCACGTCAGATGCGCGGAGTGGACCTTGAGGTGGGCTCGGCTTATCCAGCACAGTTACTTTGACGAATGCCTCATCTCGGCCATTAATATTTTCAGCAGTGATAGTGTATTTGCCGGATTCCGCACGCGTAGCCATCCGCACGTTCAAACTAGTGTTGTAATCCACGTGCTTGACTTTAACACGCTCAGACGGTCGGACCTCCTTACCATTTAGCATCCATTTGGTAGTTGGCGGTGGCTCGCCCGTTACTTTACAATCGAAGTTAAAGTTTTGGCCGGCCTTGATCTTCACTTCAATTAAGTTGGTACGATCAATTCTGGGCGCTAGATTGCGTGGTTTGGCTATGATAGTCGGCGTGGCGTCCGACGGTTCACCAGGTCCAGCTTTGTTCACGGCACGCACGCGGAACTCGTATGGTTGACCTTCGATAAGATCTGGTACTGTAGCGAATGTTTCATCTGCAGGCACTTCCAGTGCCTTCTCCCATTCGCCGTACTTGTCTTTCTTTTCAATTACGTAACCAGTAATTGGTGAACCGCCATCATTCTCCGGCGGAGTCCATTTCAAGTCGACGTGATCCTTATCCCAATCAGTGGCTCGGAGATCACCCGGTTTGCCTGGTTCGTCTGAATATAGAAACAAAAATTTAATAAAAATTCTGTCAAATTAAAAATAATATTTGTCTTTAAATTATGTTTTGTAATTTATATTTACACGATGTTTTATATAATTTTAATACATATTTGATTAACGTACCAAATGGATTTTTGGCTACTATCGTCTGCTCCGCTTCCAAAGGTTTTGATTCGCCCTCGGCATTGACAGCGGCCACCCGGAAGAGATACTCCTTGCCAGGTGTTAAACCTGTCACCTCGAGAGCTATAATAAATAATTTATTTGACATAAATCAATAATAAAATCAATACTATAAAATAAATTATGTATGTGTTTTAAAATAGCGAATTTGTAGGAAAACTTTATTAATGAAAAATGGAAGAAGAAATTTGAAGCGCTTTATAAAATAAAAAATAACAGGAATTATTACGCATCGTACGCAAATGAAGATTTAATTTGAAATTGTGTATTATGTCAGTTTTATTTTTTTCAATTAATCAATCCGGCTTACTCGGTTCGGTAGAACGTCCGCAAGGTACCCAACATCCGGTCTCCGGATCCATTTTATCCACTTGGTAATACTCGATGGGCGTGCCGCCGTCGTCTTTAGGTCTCTTCCACTTCAACTTACATCCTTCCTTGTGTACATCCGACACCTGAAGCGGTCCCTCAGGCGGCGTCGGCTTGTCCGTCACCGTCACCTGCACCGTCACCGAGTCTTTGCCCGATGAATTGCTGGCAGTGACAGTGTAATCACCACTGTCGTCCCGCGATACCGGACGTATGCTAAACTTGGTATTGTAGTCGATGTTGTCGATCTGCACCTTGCGATCGGAATGAAGTGGTATTGCGCCGTAACGCCACTCGATATGTGGTGGTGGTTCGCCGATCACGTTGGCATCGAATTTCAGCATCGAGCCAGCGGACAGGGTAACGTCCCTCAAATTGCGCCTGTCAATCTTCGGGGCCACTGTGACGAATAATTAGATGCCGATATCAGATTTAGACAAGTACGCGATTCATTGAAATTATTTTGAGAATATGCATACAAAATTATTTTTAGAATATGCGTACATTTTGTGGCAAAGATACAAGAATTACTATCCTCTCAAGTAGAACAACAAATCTATAATAAAATGATGTCAAAATGACTCCAAAATGATCATTAAAAATCATTTTTCAATCATTTCCAATTTATTTTAATATTATTTTGACGTTATATTATCGTGATATATATTTGTTCTGCTTAAGCTGCTATATGATCGATTGCTTATATAATTAAGATCTTAAATGCATATTACTTATTAATAAGATAATATAGTATTCGGTATAATTCGTACATAAAACTTATTTAAAGGAAAATTTTAATCAAATCAATTATAAATCATTGTACCAGCAAGAAAAATTTATAAAAGTTGAAATATCATAAATACTTACAGAAACGCGGCTTAGCAGTAAACGTCTTGCTTGCTTCACCAGGCTCCGACTGACCAGCCTTGTTTACGGCAATCACGCGGAATTGATAATCATTGCCTTCTATTAGACCATGTACCAAAGCTTTGGTGACCGGTGTCCCGGTTTCCAAAGCCTTCTCCCACATAGTGCTGTATTTATCTTTCTTCTCAATGATATAGCCTGTGATAGGCGATCCACCGTCGCTGACAGGTTCTTTCCAGGCAAGTTCAACCTGATTAGCTGTCCAATCGACCGGTTCCGGTGCTCCAGGTGCAGTTGGTACAGCTATAAAAATTAATTATTATAATAAAATTAGCAATTAATATTAGTTTAAAAAAAATACTGAGCTGTCAGTAAGATACTGTTTTTATATAATTCATTATGAAAAGAGGAAATAAGAATTAAAAGCAAGAAAAATGCTACAAAGTATTAAGTAAATTAATTTCAAAATAACAATTTATACTTCTGTGACAATATATAAAAGCGTTAACGATCCAAACTGTTTATACTTATCAAAGATTATTAAAAGATACACACACACACACACACACACACACACACACACACACACACACACACACACACAAAATACTATTTATTACTTTCAATAAATTTTATAATATTCCACTTACTGAACGGATCTTTCGCTATGATGGAGCTAAAGGTTTCCAATGGTTCAGACTCTCCTTCTTTATTAAGTGCTTTGACTCGGAACTTATACTCATGTCCCGGTATAAGCCCTTCGACTTTCATCTCGGGTCCAGTAGTTTTACCAACTGGTAACCAGACACCGGTCTCTGGATCAAACTTCTCCACGAGATAGCCTTCAAGTGGTTCTCCACCGTCATCCTTAGGTTTCTTCCATTTAAGCGTACATCCTTCT
>Ga0157364_1008773_pt1 | contig 10473 bp, 5 predicted proteins | sample AttsexASBM2_FD_111476 | JGI IMG/M metagenome (GOLD analysis project Ga0157364, IMG submission 111476) | Fungus gardens microbial communities from leaf cutter ant in Ribeirão Preto, State of São Paulo, Brazil - Atta sexdens ASBM2 | ecosystem: Host-associated > Fungi > Mycelium > Unclassified ... | reverse complement strand
TGAAAAAAAAAATATTAAATTTTATTAAATATTTACTTGAATAGTATTAACTAAATGTAATGAAATATTTACTAAATGTATAAATAATATATATATTTATTTAATTTAAATATAATTTTATTTTAAATAAATGTTTATTTACTATAAGTAAATATTTCGTTAGTACTGTTCAAACAAGTATTCAATAGAATTTAGTAAATTTTTTTATAATGAGAGGAAACATGTACAGAAATAATCTATGTATAGAAAGCGTATCAGATACAATTGCTATATCTTACACAAACGGCCAAAATACACGATCGAAAGGGGTTGAAACCGGCGTACGTCAGTGTGGTTCGAATAGAGAGAATCGTCACAAGCTCGAGGCGTTTGCCGAAACGCCGCGAGCTCGTGGGACAAAGACGAGTCGATGTGAGTTGGCGGAAAGGACGAGGACGACGATGGATGACGATGGTCGCTGGTGGCGGACCGGCGGACGGTGTCTGTGCCGGTAATGGTGGTGGTAGTGGAGAATGGTGGTGGTGGTAGTGCGAGGAAATCAGCGCGAGGATCGTAACAGCGGAGAGTGTACGCAGTCTAACGAAAGCCGCGGTGGTGCGCGGTGGTGGCTCGCGCCACTTTTGTCCCTCGACCGAGAAGACACGTGAATGCAACCACGTGGTCCAGTGCATGACACAAGAGCTGGAGATATTCACGAGAATTCCGACCGGGTGCTTCGTAGACAGTGACAAGTTTTTACGAGCGCGACGGGACTCCAGGGTTCTCAAATTCGCAGCCGTGGACACGAGAATAACCGTCAACCTGGAGTCCACGTGCCAGAAACGGTGAGTGAGTCATGATTTATAATTATTCGATTCGATCGGGAAATACACGTTGAAATGTATGCGGAATACGAATTACATCTCTGTTTCTCTATATGAATGACATAAACAAGCTTGCATCGTGTAAATTTTGTGAAAAATTCATTAGATGGGATCTATTTTCGAATTGCTAAACTATAAAATGTCTTGAATAACTATAATAAATCGATATAAATCTACAACGTTGCGTATGAGGAAATGTTGAAGAACAGATTGATCGCGCGGTTAACGCAATAACGTGATTAAAATGCCGATGATTGCATCGGCCGGAGTTATGATTGCTTTCTGATATAAACCTTAGATGTGATAATTAAACCTCGGGGATTATTATCGTGAGATCGACAAGGACATAATTCGAATCGTTTTGCTCTTTATGTCGTTAAGTATACTTCAGGAATATACATAATTATCGCCATGTGAATTTATAGAAAGATTTATCTCAATTATTTGAGTATTTACGTTATTATGCGAAGTATCTCGCTCCGAGAGAACATTCACTTATTACAAGGCTAATTTACACTTCAAAATTTTTGCGATACATTGTTTGTACCTTTCGCTGTTGTTTTACTGATCGTAGTCTTCCGGGTAAAGAAACTGCATGTTATTATTGCCGATACGGAAAGTGTCTAGAAAAATCTATTTCTCTCGCTTGTTCTCTCTCATACAGGATACCTTCGAAACGTCGCGTGACAAACTGATATTCATGTATGGAAATAGTGTACTTTCACGTAGTTAATTATGTCGCTTGTAACCCGCGAGGCGCGGCCAAGAGCCGTTCCGGTACGGAAAGTTCTATCTAACGAAAGTACAGATGATTTTAGTAATAGAAACAGACAGACATTTCGAATTGGGAATCAAGCGATCTTGCATAATAATTTTGCACATAGAGAGATATATAAGTCACTCTGCCATATTCATTTAATCTATTCTGTATTCATCAATGTTTTGAAGTTGTACGTTGCGAATTGTACATATTTTCATGCTCCTTAGATATTTCCCTCCAAGGCCTCCTTCTGGAAACTAAAGCTTAAGAACCTTAATCTTTTAAATGTCCTTGTGTCAGCTTTTAATTGTTCATTACGATAGTTTCTCTTCGGGAAAGAATACTATAAATCTCTGGATACCAAATAATTGCACGCGTCCGTGGATTTTATATGATTGAGCATTTTATATGATTGAGCTACAATGAAATCAATAGAAAGTCAATCTGATCTCACAACACCGCGGGTAAAGAAAGTTTAATTTGTGCCAGACGTTCGAGAGGGTGTCGCTGCCTCCAGAAACGAATATGTAGAAACACGGGACAATGCAATTGTTCAATCACTCATCGCATTCCGCCATCATCGAACAATAGTTACAATCAATTATACACTTCACGTCGCGAATAATGCGATGCAAAGAGGCTTTGGATAAAGATGGTTACATAAAAGTCGCTACATCATTCTATATCGAAACAAATTACCCGTAACTAAAGATAGAAATTGTGACTTCACAATGGCATTCACAAAATTAATGTAGATGAGCATAAAAAGACTTCATTTAAATAACGATAAAAAAAAATTATGTAAAAATTCTTTAATGGAGCTCTACCATTTTTAGATTTTAAAGCTTATATTGTAAAATTTAAATTTTTTTATAATTACGTGTTCATAAATTATGTCTGTAATCTAAATTACATTTAATTCTTTAGTGCGTTTGTGCGAGACTGAACTGTAAGTTGTAAAACTCGTAACTGACAAATCAGTTTCTCGTCTTGACATAATGAGCTGTGAAATCCGAGGAAAAATATCAATTAAAAGTTAAATGCTTAAAATAATTGACTACATAATTACGCGCGAAACGTGCAGAAAAAAAGCCAGAATATAAATATGATATAAATAAAATTAAAATGATTGATTTTTAACACGATATAATTGTATAATCGATTGTATAATTAATTGAAAACAAATTAAAGTGAATTTGTAGTTTTATAATTAAAGAATTGACATGGAGAACGTGATGCAATTTTTGATTCTATACGCTTCTTCTGGATTTCATCTTTCACTGATTTAAGTATCTCGACGGGACTATCATGCATCAATGTTATATTTAATATTTAGTTTACGAATCTAGTACCACTTAACGAACTTAAATAATTGTAAGATTAGCAATTTCGCACATTAAATCAGCATAATACAAACGGTAATCGTAAAAACATGCTTACATATAACACAACTTAATTACATATAACTATAATTTAATTACGTATAACTTCCAGTAGTAACAAAAAAGAAATTTTAATCGAAATTCTATAAAATTCAAATGTAACATTAATAAATGTTCACCAATTCTACATCGCGTAAATCACGAATTCGGCCGTTCTAACATGGCAAACTTTGTTTGCTTCTCCACAAGCGCGCGAATGTATAGGAAAAAATAATATTAGATATATATATATATATATATATATATATATATATGTGTATATACATATATATTGCAGCAACTTTTCAAAAATTGGTTGCAACGTAATAGTCGATGTGCACCTCGAGCTATAAAAGGGAAGGGATGAGGGAAGGAGTGTGCGTAACGCGATGGATGAAGAGAGAACCATAAAACGAGAGAGAGAGAGAGAGAGAGAGAGAGAGAGAGAGAGAGAGACAAGGGGCCGCAGGGGGGGGAGGAGCGCTGGCATTTCAGAACGGATGTGGGCTCTGTGGAAATTGTGCTGGGATAGGAAAAGGGAGGTTGGAAACCGGCTGGAGGGATGGCTGGGGGCGCAGACGCGCGCTCTGCAGTTGCCGTAATTAGAACCGTGCGCCCCGAGCACATAGCCCGCGGCTGACGAGTCTCCTGCGGACCGAAATTATTCATGAAGCCGCGCCACCCACGGCGAAATTTTCTCGTAAATATTTTGCCTCGTCCGAGATATCGCCCCGAATATACGTGTAGATACGTACGTATGTTTGCGCGAACGACGATCGAACGAACAAATGAACGAATGGATGGACCGACCGTGCGAGTGTTCCGATCTACCTTTGGCCCCACCTTTTGGACTGCCCCAATCGACCACGTACCGAACCGTTCGTGCCGCATCGTCGCAATTCTCTCACAACCGATGACTTCCATCATTAACGCGAAAATCGAAATCGAAAGAAACGATCGTTAACCAGTAGCAAAAGCCGCAAACTGGAATGACTATTTTGTCGCGCGTTTAACGATCACACGTATAAGATTTTAATTGCGCGTAATAAATCCAGTTTTTTCCTTATGTACGTTGTAATGAAGATTGCATGGCAAAAAATTGATCGTTTTGATTTTACGTTAAATCTTAGATATATATATAAGTATTCTGATGTGGCAAACATTTTTCATTTAACAGTTGGCGTATAGCTATGATTATTCACAGTGCATCAAGGAAAAGAGTAAAATAAAATTGTGATATAAGCTATATCAATATCATATACAGAAGTTACATGTTTCACGGGTTATTGTCCGTTCAGATCCATTATTAGAATGAATCTGGACAGGAGATAACCCGCGAAACGCATAGCTTCTGTATAAAAGATACCAGATGAATGCCTCAAAAGCATAAGCTATATCGATAAAATATATGATACTATTTTTACGTCAGTATACAAAATATTTTTTTTAAGTATTTTCAAATTCTATAAACATAATAATCATCATTTAAGAATAAGAATATATTATAAAATATATGTTAAAGGGATTAGCATTTACAATATGTAAATTAATATCATGTTTTTAAAATAAAAAAATATCGAAATATTTTATACGCTGCATGTGCCCATCACGTGCACGCAATATTATTACGCGAAATTTATATATAAAATTTTTCCAATCGCTGATTATATTAAGCCTGCAATTATATTTTGTATGTAGAACATTTTCATGTAAATAAAATGTACGCGGAAACCCGAAATATCAACTCTTTCTGAAAATGCGTTATTTATGGATACAGCCTGCAGCGAAAATAAATTCATAACGATATGTAATTACCTTCCATAATTAAATTAATTAAAATACTTAGCAATTACATTATAACGCGCTCGATATTTAATACCATGTTATTTTTGCATCGTGCATTTATAAGCAAAGAATTAGATAACAAATTGAACAAAGTAATATTTTATAATTCACAAAATTATTTATAGCTATTATGAACTTCATAAATACTTCGCGATATACAATCTTAGCCGAAAATATTGGGCACCTATATTTTTTCATTTATCTGGAATTCTTTTACCTATTGATCAATTATACATCAATTTAAAGAGTTCTTGAACAAAAGATAATTTACAAGTTCCATAAATGATTAAAGTGCCTAATATTTTTGACTAAGACTGTATGTAATATGCTACAATAAGCTTAAATCTAATATTTATTTTTTCATATTTAGCAATTTGTACATTTTGCGTCATTAAGCAATTATTTGCACAGCAGTATGTATTGATAAACATGTTATGCAATATGAAGCGTAAAAGTGTGAATAATTATATAAGTAACTCTAAATAAAAAAAAATAAAGAAATAACAAAAAGTTAATAAGAAAAATATAAAAATATATCTTTATATATATACATATGTATATATATAAACATATTTATAAGAAATCCTATTTATTAATCTATCAATATTTTAAGAAAATCTATTATTTAAATAAGATTCATATTGTCGCATATTACTTGCAGCTAATTATGTGCATAATTATATAAGTGAGAAAAACTATCATAAAATTATCATAAAACATAAATATTATCTATTGATATAAATATTATCTATTAATAGATTAAGTATGCAATATTTTCAAATAATGTGATTTTATAAAAAAATTTTTATTTTAAAAAGAGCTTCGTAGAATGTTCAAATTCATTTGTTTTAACTGGAAGAATTTATTATTATTTTTAGCTTTTCTTAAATACTACCGCATTTTCGTAATTAATATCCAAGAACCCAAGGATAATATATAATCGAGAATATTAAAGACTGTATAATCTATATATATATATCTTATTCTTTTTAACATTATATCAATATTCGATGTAGCCATAATAATTTTTGCAAGTATATTGTTTAAATTTTAGAGATTTTCACATCAGCAAATCATATTATCGTTTGAAAATTAAGAATAAGTTTTTCAGATTTTTGAAAAAAAAAAATTCTAATTAAAAATATTCTCAGAAAAAAAAGAGTATGAAGCACCGTTGTACGGAACCTACGCATCAATGCGCTTCCGCGCCGAGCGGTTCATTTCTTAAAATCTCCGCGCTAGGTGTACACCTGGTCATACTACGGAGTATATACGTGTTGCAATATACTGGCGTTGCAGTGCATGAAATTCCTATCCGCCGCGGCTTATGCACTTCGTCTCGGTCAGAGTTTCCGTCTCGTAGGGTAAGTAGGTGAGTAAGTGGTAGGAATAGGCGAGGATGAAATGGAGCAAGACATGCATTGGCGCGTGTCGGGAGTGCCTCTTTGGCTCCGCGGCGGAATAGGCCGCGAGTTCGCGTTACGTGGGCAGGTACGTGCTTACATACCTCGCGTTGCCCGACGTACGTAACGATATATGCAACAACCGCTCGTAGGTAGATAGGCACATACCTGCCTCAGTATACGAGCCAGTACCGTCAAAGCACACTGAGAGAGAGCAGAGCCTGAGAGAGAGAGAGAGAGAGAGAGAGAGAGGCGGGAGAGAGAGAGATTTACACCGCGGCTGGTATACGCGCTTCTCGAATGTGTATCCTTTGCGTGTCTTGTACCCACCCGATGAAATATTATAAAAAGCTCGGGCGAACGTATAATATTCGACAAGATAAAAACGCCCACGGCGCGTATGACGATGCATTTAGCATCTTGATTCTTATATCGATGAATGATGTATCTAAAATGTACAAGAAGAATTACGATCGGGAGAACCAACGTTACGGATTTATTTATTCCCGTAAACATCAAATAACGAAGAAATGAATGCGATGATATTCTACGCTCATGGAATTCGTCTAATAATTATTTCGCTCATTGCAAACGTGTTTTACATTTTTTTCGGCGAATCCTCGCGGAACAAGTTTCACAAGCTTATTGCTGACCCGGAAATAGAATTGAGTACGCATGTTGTAGAAGATGAATGTAAGATACGATTCGATAAAAACATATTGTCTGAGTTCAACAGCGTTCGACTGCAATTTTCCTGACTAACTCTGAAAATGCTTACACATGCTTGTAAACAGCGAGAAAAGTGCTAAATACCAAGCAATTATCGTTTGGAAAACGACAGTTGCGTCGCTAACGATCGTTAAAGCCTCTACAGGGCAATAAGTGGCCGTGCATTGAAACAAGTATGCATAATTTTGCGGGTAATGATTCTCTAGTAGCCGGGAACTATTCACGTCTGTCTATCGCCTGTATTCGACAAGTGACGTTCCGATAATGAAGTACCAGGTGGTAAATACGGGAGTAACGAAAAGGACGCGCGGGAACAGCAGCGGCGCAACGTTCCAACTGAAAACCTTAACAAGGCACACACAATCGCGCGGCTTGCAGCATGACGACCACCGTTATACGAGTAGCATCCGATTGGGATAGCAATTAATATTATAAAAGCTTTCTCCGGCAACCATCGTGCGATTATTCGTTGAATCCACCGTTCAAACGGCTTTCAACATATTAGCGATAATTATACTAAATTTCCGCGAGGCAATTCACGGTAATCAATATAACGACATAAAAGTACAAAAAATTTTAAGTGCAAATAAACATGACTGGGAGAGATGAAAAGACGGAATATAAATAATGAAAGGTAATGCATGCGAAGCCATTAATACAGATATTTATTTGGTAAAATTCATGATTACTTGTCTCAACTCTCTGTGCTATCACTTAACTGATTCTCACTTAATGGAACAGATTATTCAAAATTAAAATTTATTGAAGATATAAAATATACATCGTTTTCTGCGTCGATTCCTAGTGCCCACTTTGTTTTATGTTATTATTCTTTTAATTTTGGGAATCCTTTCATCATGATTATTTTAGATTATTTCTGTTAATAAATACAATTCGACACAAAACGCACTCTTCGATTTATGCTAAAATTACTCAAAACAATTAAAAACAAACCATAGCCTAAACATTAAATATTAATACATTAAACATTTTATTTATATAATACTGTTTTACGTCATGTTATATAATATAAATTATTATTATCGGCTACATGTTGGATAAAACATCACAATATGAATATTTATCGAATTGATCCGCGTATTTCAATTTAGTTTTAATGTATTTATGAAAAAAATATTATGTTTCTTCTTTATTCTATATAACATGCCATAGAATAAATATTGTTAAATGCTAATTAAAATGCCCCTTGCAAAGTACAGATTGTACCGCGTCATTGAAACAGAAACATTGTGTTACAAATGCATTCTGTACAATGTTTATCTTGAAAGATTAAGTAACGGAGATGATGAGCGTCACGACAGTTTAAAATCGCCGACGAAGTTGTTAATCGTCGCGAATAAATGAACCGATCCATCAATCAACTGAATTGCAGTAGCTTAATGCACTTATCAGAATCGAGTCTTGAGAGTAGATATAACTACTATGTAGTCCAATCAAGGAGGGAAAGGTGAAAACATAGATCCATTGTTCAATCCATTGTGATTTAATGCTTGTTTCTTCAACAAATAAAAGAGTTCCGAGCAACTATCAAACAATCGCTACGCTCATTACAAATTACGTTAGAACTTAAATTTTGGTATAATAATATGAATTTATAGATTATTAAGAGTTTGTTAGAGATTATTAAATGGAAAGTATTCATGTTATACAATCTGCAAAGTGCGGCTGAGCAAACCTATAAGTAAGATGTTGTTACAAAACATGATAGATTAGTCTTACGAAACGTTCACGTAGCGACGAATGAGAACTGAATAAGCACGTGCTTTCGTATAAAGAATAGTATTCTTAAAAGGCACATTTCCATGTCACTGTATTGTACATTATGTCATTAACATTTGTCAGAGTTTTCTTTACAGAGTAAAATTTTTATAATAATCTTTCCAATTCTATAAATATAATAAAAAATATTTCATCAAATGATGCAACTCCAATCTTCGGTATTAAAAACATTTCGAGTATTTGGTAGTCTCTATTATTTTGCTCTCTTCGCGAAAAAAGAAAACTTGATATTTTAGAACTTGCATCTATTACGATTCTCAATTATGCATGTTCTCAATTTTCACGGGAATGCAATACCGCCTGAGCCAGTTTCTTTTGTTTACATTTGTGTTTGTGTCAAAGTACGTATGTACAATGTATTCCTTGAAAAGGAATAGACGTATCTATAAACAATCTATAGACAAGTACAATATATGCGTTTATGGTGTTAGTACTGAAATGTCAGATGATTAAATTCATTTGATTTAATCGTATTTGAAACCTTGACATACCGGCCTACATATACAAATATCACGATACAAATATAGTAGATATCTTGGTAAATTAAAGCCTCCATGGAACAGATAAAACTGCATTGCTCCAAAAATAAGAATACCTAAATAAAGAGATTGGATTGATAATTTCTAAAATTTATTCGCAATATCGTATTATTTCGAGAAAACCAATGTACTAGCTGGTGCAAAGATTACATTCTCTAGATTATGACGTTAATAACATTGCGGTTCGAACGTTCGTATGCGCTCGCAAATGGATCCATTACAAATATTATTCAGAGAGAGCCGATCTGACTGGCCCTCATAATGAAATCACCAGAGGGAAATCCAGTCGACCTGGTCTAAATGAATTCACATGTATCATTTCATCACTTTGTGGTTTCGTCTGATGTCTCTGTTATTTTAGCTTTGTACCCGCACGAATATAAACAGACAAGATTTTCAAAAAGATCGATAGAAATGGTTTTAATAATTAAAATTTATCATTCGCATATATATATATATATATGTATATATATAGAAAAGTCCAATATTTTGCTTCAAATGTTAGTTCACGTATAATGTAATATTTTGCCCAACGAAATTTCCTGGTCAAATAAACTGTTTTCCAAATAAATAGATGAAAAATGACGCGTATTCCTCTCTCGTACATGTGCTTTACATATGTACAAGCTTACATCATATATGTTTATTTTTAAGTTATTTCAAATTATTTAATTTAACGTAATTAAAAAAATTTTTTCTATCACTTGTGACTCGCGAATATGTTAATTCTTATATTTGTTAAACTTGTTCGAAATTTACTCTGTGTAATTTTTCTAATTTACGTGAGCTTTTTAAACAAAATTTCAACAAAATGGTCCTCTTATAGTTGGCTCATTTTCACGTCTATTGGCAGACTTTCCCGATGATACATCGTCGCCCGATGTAACAGATCGCTTTCAAATTTGCATACGCTGACGTCCTCGGGCCATTGAACGTCCACATAAAGTTAATAGTGTTCTTCTTCTGTGCACGACATCGTGCACGCGCGCGTCCTTAGCGCGTGTTAGCCGCCTCGCCGTGTCCTCGGGCTGTGATCACCTTAACGCGAATTTATACGTTTTGCAGCGTGTGTCGGTGGTCGGTCGGTCGGTCGATCGCTCGCTCGCTCGCTCG